>Ga0065711_1043679_pt1 | contig 14581 bp, 12 predicted proteins | sample Hoacrofraction12_FD_59098 | JGI IMG/M metagenome (GOLD analysis project Ga0065711, IMG submission 59098) | Hoatzin crop microbial communities from Cojedes, Venezuela - Epithelial fraction 12 v2 (version 2) | ecosystem: Host-associated > Birds > Digestive system > Esophagus > Crop | place...
CCATGGCTGCCGTTATCGAGCCGCTCATGACCGGTGGCGAAACGCCCTGGCTGTTCTACATCGTGGGCGCCATCCTCGCCCTGCTACTCAACTGGCTGAAAGTGCCCGCACTGCCCTTCTCGCTGGGTATGTTCATCCCCATGCAGCTCAACACGCCGCTGCTCGTCGGCGGTGCCATCAGCTGGTTCGTCGGCTCGCGCAGCAAAGATGAGGCAGTCAACAAAGCCCGCGTAGATCGTGGCACCCTGCTCGCCTCCGGATTTATCGCAGGCGGTGCCCTTATGGGTGTTGTCAGCGCCGCGATGACCTACTTCGGCTTCCGCTACGTGAGCCCCGTCGGCGACACTGCAAAAGACATCCTCGCCATCGTGGTTTACGTCGCGCTGATTGTGTACCTCGCCATCAGCTGCCTCAAAGCCAAACCCGAGAAATAACAATCCCCCTCCATAACTCCCTTGCAGGTCCGCGCCCCTCCACATGTGCGGGCCTGCTTTTTCTTCCCCCAATATAAAACCTCACGCAGATTAAAAGGATCTTTAAAAATCCGCGTAATCTGCGTGAGAAAAAAATTAAAAAATTTCTACGAGTTCTGCGCGAGGTTAAAATCTCGGCGGGAGGGTGGCTAAAGTTTGATGAAGGAGAAATATTTGTCCGCCAAGGCTTGCAACGTCAGCTCCTCGGCATCATAACGTAATTTATCGATACCAGAAATCTGCTCACGAATAATCCGCCCATCCGGCAACGTCGCCTCGATATAACATTTCGCATTGTCTTCTTGCAAAGCGAGTTGCTCATATTTCCTTTGCTCGTTGGTGTATATCAGCGAGTAAGACGCATCGCGCACGCGCCCTTGCTCCGCGCGGACGAGTCCTTTTGTCTCCAGGTCGTGGAGGTCGCGCGCGGCAGTGTCGGTCGATACCTTGCACAGCTTGGCATAGTTCTTTATGGTCAACTTGGCATCATACCCGTCAAGATAGGTATTGAGCACCGATTTCTCTCTATCGGAGATGGTTTTCAGTGAATGCGTGCGCCAAAACATCGACTTCCGCAACACGCCGCTCAGCATCGTGTACGACGCCTTGACCGCATTATTGATGCAGGTGAGGTACCACACGAGCCACTCCGTTATGTCGCCCGTGCCCTGCTGCGTGCGTTCCAACACATCATAATAGGCGTTCTTCTCGCGATTGATTTCCGACGACACGCTGTAAAAGCGCTGCCCATTCTGCTCGGTCTGCGCCAAAATCATATCAGAGATTGCACGCGCGATGCGCCCATTGCCATCGTCGAAGGGGTGAATGCTGACAAACCACAAGTGGGCAATAGCCGATTTGATGTACGAAGGCTCGTTGCCGCCATCGTTCAGCCACTGCAGAAACTGCGACATCTCCTCAGCCACACGTTCGGGAGCCGGCGCGCGATAATGCACCTTCTCTCTTCCGAACATACCCGAAACCACCTGCATAGGCTCTGTGCGATACGCCCCGACATGGATTTCCGAGAGTCCGCTCCGTCCCGTGGGAAACAATGCACCGTGCCACGCGAACAGCCGTTGCTCGGTAAGCGGCGCCCGGTAGTTGACCGTAGCGTCAAGCATCATCTCCACAACGCCATCCACATAGTGTGTAGAGGCTTTTTCGTCAACGATGGCAACGCCCAATTTCCGTGCCACCGACGAACGCACCTCCGTCGTGTCGAGGATAATGCCCTCAATAGCTGACGACGCCACGATGTCGCTGGCAAGTGTCTCGGTTGCGGTGCTCAGTTGCGCGTCAAAACCTATTGCACTCAATCGCCCCGCTAAAAACCCTGTCTCGCGGTTCACCTGCGCCATGATTTCGAGTAGGCGGTTGGTGTCCCACCGGAACTCCGTCCAATGGTCTCGCTCGTGTATAAACGTCTTTTTCATGTCGCAAAGTTACATAGCATTTCGGGGATTTCCAAAGTTTTGCGGCTAAAAACACCAAATAAGCCGCAGATTTTGCGGCTTAGCGCCCACTTTTAGCCGCACATCCTCGCTCCCACCTACGGAAGACCTCACGCAGATTTAAAAAGATTCTTAAAAATCCGTTTAAATCCGCGCTATCTGCGTGCAAAAAACACCAGGCGGAGAGATCCTTGAAAATCCGCGACCGCAGGATGACCTCGAAGAGGTCTAACAAGGGAAACCCCACGTCATCCGAGCGCCAGCGAGGATGCCGTGGGGTAACGAAATGCCCCCTATATCCCGACGTCGAAGACGTCGCACAAAAAATTCTGCGAGTTCTGCGCGAGACCAACACTAGGCGAGAGAAAAAAACGGCCCCGAGCAAATGCCGGAGCCGCCGTTGCGATGCCTTGTTGTTGCGCGCCCCGAAGGGCACGTGTGCTGAGGGCATTAATAGGTCATTTTGGGCTCAAGTTCCTTGGCTTGGTCGATCATGCGTTGCACTTCCACCTCTGCCGGCACGCGACCGCACAGGTGTTTCTCGTCGTTCACCTCTTGCAACTTCGCGGCGAGGTTGGCAGCTACGCGATGACGGAGCTCCTTGACGGTGTCAACGCCCGAGGCTTCGAGCAGCTCGGCAAATTGCGGGCCGATGCCTTCGATGCGGAACAGGTCGGCGTGGTTGGTCCACCGCAAAATCAATTTCTCGCTGATACCGGTTTTCTCAGCCAATTCTTTACGTCCCGCGGGAGCGGCGCAACGCTCCAGCAGTTGTTCCACAGTTTCCACGCCCTCGGCAATGAGTTTGGGGGCATATACTTCGCCGATGCCTTCGATGTCGATGATTTTGTAGTTCATGTTGCTTTTGTTTATAAGGTTAGTAAAAATTTACGCGATGGGGACCACGAGCATCGGCATATCGGTCTGGAACAGCACACGGTGGGCGATGCTGGGGTTGAATAGGCGCGAGAAGATGCTTTTCTTTTTGTTGGGAATCGCGATGAGGTCGATTTTCTCCTGTTCGGCATAGCTCGCGAAATCGTCCACAAAATTCTTCACGCCAATGCGTTTGGTGCGGAAGGTCGCCTCGGGATAGTGCTCGCGACAATAAGTCAGCAACTGCTGCAGAGACTGGTCCACGAGCTTGCGCTCCTTCTTTTCCACCACGGGTATGATGGTCACGTTCAGGTATTTAAAGTCCACCAATTTCGAGAAGCTGTCCATCGAGATGATGTCTTCGCGGATGAGGTTGGTGAAAAATGCCACGTTGCGCAAATCCGCGATTTTCGCGTTGCCCATCGTTATCGGCACCGTAAAAATAGGGAACTTGCACGCGTCGAGCACCTCGGCGGTCACGCTGCCGATGACGTTCTGGCGACGGCTGTGCTTGCCGCCCGTGCCCATCACAATCAGCGACACCTTGTATTTCTCCGCATAGCGCAAAATCTGCTCTTCGGGCAACCCTTCGGTCACCACCGCCTCGATTTTCACCTTCGGCAGCTCGCCCACAGCGATTTTCTCCTGCAACTTGGCGACAAAATCCTCCATCTTCTGCTGCGCCGTGCGCGTCAGTTTTTTGTCGGCGCGCGTCGTGGCGTTGTCGCTCGCGAAGGGCAGCGAAAGGGAGTGGCGCTCATTGAGGTAGCTGTGCAGCAAAATCACCTTGCCGCGGATTTTGCGCGCATATTCCATGCCGATGCCACACGACAGCAGCGAGAAGTCGCTGAAATCCACCGGCAGCAGCACGCTGCGCTTGGTGGTCTTGCTGTCGAGGGGCGCTTCCACCACGCGCAAGGCTTGGGGCAGGTCGCGCTCACGGATGCGCACGCGCACGCCGCTGGCAAGCACTGCTTCCTGCAGGTTCACATTGTGCAGCACTGCCTCGATGCCTTCCGCCTCTAAGCGGTTTTTCAATTCCACCGCCGCGTCGGGCGTGTGGATGGCAAGCGTGATAAATCGATTGGGGTCGTTACCGGAGTCGCTCATTGCTGGGGAGGAGGGGGATTTTTGCCGGCTTGCTCCAAAATTTCAAGAGCCATATCCAAAATTTTCGGGTCGTCGAGCACTACAAAACCACCGTCAGGACCCGGCTCAATGTGAACACCCATGTTCGTGCCGAAGTCATAGTTCGACCCGCCAAAATAGTTACGCACCGATTGCACGGGCAGGTTCAGTTTATCGGCTATGACGTGGATAGAGCCTTCGGGCAGGCGATTTTTGATGCTTCGCAGTTGGTTGAAAGTGATGGTTCGCGGCATATTATAAATAAACTGTTTTTTTGATTTTGGTTTATGCTTTAGGAATCACGAAACGCGAAACGGGCGGCGCGCGCAATTCCATTGACAATCGTCAAAGGTAGCGATTATTTGCTTAGGCACAAAATTTTTAGGCGAAAAACGCACGAAATTTCTACTGCAACTCCTTCAACGCTTTGGCGGCTTGCTCGCGCACCTTCTCATCGGCGCTTTGCTCCAAGAGTTTGTAATACTTGATGGCATTGTCTTTGTCGCCCATCTGCTGGTAAAGCAGCGCCACGTTGCTCGTCACCAACTCGTCGTTGGGGTTCTCGGCGTGCAGGCTCAGGTAGCGGCTCAGCGCGCCCACTCTGTCGCCCGTCGCTGCCAGCGCGGCTGCCTCATCGCTGCGAAACGTCGCGCTATTGGGGCGCTGCGCCACAAACATCTGACTCATCTTCAGCGCCACATCGTACACCTCGTAATGGTAGAGCGCGGAAAACAGCTCCTGCACGATTTCCTCCGCCGTGCCCATCCGTTCGGGCGTGCCTGGCTCGTCATCGTAGGTCAGCCACTGTCCGCCGGATTTCGTGTCGTATTCCAGCAACGATTGCGCCGTAGGCACGAGCTCCTCATAGCGCTCCAGCCCCACCAGCGACGAGAACAGTATCAACCTCAAATCCAGGCGGTTGGGATAGCGCTCCACCGCCGGATAAATCTTCGCCATATAGGGTTGCAGCGAACTATAATCGGTCTTGCCTTGGGCGTCGGTGGTGAACCGCATCGCGCAATAGTTGTACCAATCCACATACAGATTGGCGTCCGGCGCAACACGCTCCCACTCCTGCAGCACAGCGTTCATTTTCTCGAAGTCGTAGGCATCGTATGCCTTATAGAACTGCTCCCGATAGTCCTGCGCCCGCAGCGGCATCTGCGGCATCAACGCCACCACCGCCGCAAAAACAAACAACAATCGCCTCATCATAACTTATTATTTAAAAAAGGCGGATTTTAGTTCGGCAACTTTGTCGGTCTTTTCCCAGGTGAAGAGCTCGACGGTGAGTTCTTTCTTGCCGTAATAGAGCGAATCGAATTTCTTCACGACGGTCTGCGGCTCGCGTCCCATGTGGCCGTAGGCTGCCGTCTCGGAGTAAATGGGGTTGAGCAACTTGAGGTCGCGGATGATTTGCGCGGGACGCAGGTGGAAATGTTGCTGCAGGATTTGCGCGATTTCGGGGTCGCTGAGCTGCACATGCGCCGTGCCGTAGGTGTTCACCATAAAGCTGACGGGGTCTGCCTCGCCGATGGCGTACGCCACCTGCACCAGCACCTCGTCGGCGATGCCGGCAGCCACCACGTTTTTCGCGATATAGCGTGCCATATACGTCGCGCTGCGGTCCACCTTGCTGGGGTCCTTGCCCGAGAAGGCGCCGCCACCGTGCGCGCCGCGCCCGCCGTAAGTATCGACGATGATTTTCCTGCCCGTCAGTCCCGTATCGCCGTGGGGACCGCCCACCACGAATTTGCCGGTGGGATTCACCAACAACTTATAATCGGCAAGCATCGCCTCCGGCACGCCTTTCAGCGCGCGGGGCAGCACGATGGCGCGCAGGTCTTGGGCGATGCGGTCGCGCATCTGCTCGTCGGTCACGCCGGCTTCGGGCTCGTCGTGCTGCGTGCTCACCACGATGGTGGCGATGCGCAACGGGCGACGTGTGTCGCTGTCGTATTCCACGGTAACCTGGGCTTTGGCGTCGGGGCGCAAATAAGGCATCTGCGTCGAGTTTTTGCGCACGTCGGCAAGGACGCGCATGATGTTGTGCGACAGCTGGAGCGGTAGCGGCATCAGCTCGGGCGTCTCGTTGCACGCATAGCCGAACATCATGCCCTGGTCGCCCGCGCCCTGCTCCTCGGCTTCGGCACGCACCACGCCCTGGCGGATGTCGGGCGACTGCTCGTGGATGGCGCTGAGCAGACCGCAGCCCATGCTGTCGAAGCCCAACGCGCTGTCGTTGTAACCGATTTTCGCAATCGTCTCGCGCGCAATGCGTTGCAGGTCAACGTATGCCTCGCTGGTCACCTCGCCGGCAAGCACGACCTGACCCGTAGTGACCAGCGTCTCCACTGCCACCTTCGAATTGGGGTCGTAAGCCAAAAGTTTGTCTAACACGGCGTCGCTGATCTGGTCAGCAACTTTGTCGGGATGTCCTTCCGATACGCTCTCGGAGGTAAAAAAGTACTTGTTCATTGTTCCAAAAATTTAAATTTTAGAGTGGAACCACGAACGCTAATACAGACAAAAGATGTAGGGATTTGTCGCGTTTTAGCATTTTTTCAAGTGGTTGCAAGCAGCACAAAATTGTCCACTGTGGGTTAATCATTTCTTTTCGTGCCGCAAAGGTACTACACCTTTGCCACATACGCCAAAATTTTCCCCATTTTTTTCACGCAGATCACGACCTCGCGCAGACCCTCCGCAGAACTCGCAGAATTTTTTAATTTGGTTCAACTTCTTCGAAGTAGCATTGCTATAGCCTCTCCGTCACCCCACATTCTCCTCGCTCGCAAGCTCGCTGCGGGGAATGCGGGGTTTTGTGAGGCTTCTTCGAAGCAGTTAAACTCCTTCGGAGTATATTTTCTGCGAGGGTGAAAATTCGTCTGCGGAAGTCTGCGGAAGTCTGCGTGAGGTAAAAACATCAGGCGAGGATCCTTAAAAATCCGCGCAATCTGCGTGAGGCTTTTAGCGAGGGAGGAAAAACAAAAATACCCCCGGTGCCAACCCAGAAAGCACCTGTGGGGGTATCGTCATTGTTTGTGAGAGAGAAGAATGGGTTTTATACGGCAAAAACGGGCATCAACGCGCTCGCCACATCGTTGGTGAAGAAGCGCGCCGACGAAACCGGCCAGTACTTGAAGTCGGCGAACCGGAACAGCTGCAGCGCCACAAACGCGCCGTCCTCGGAATAGCACACCTCGAAAATCTGGTTACCAATCGCCACCTCCTTAATCGGCTGGTGGTTTTTGACTTTCGCTGCCACCTGCCCATCGGGCAACTGCAGCAACTCTTCAATAAATCTGCCATCCTCGGGCGAGCAGTAATGGCGTTTCGCCACGGCTTTGCTGCCGGTGGGCACATAAACAGCCTTTTCGCTGAGTCCGAACCACGTTTTTGTCACTTGAATTTCTGCGTTGGCCAACAACGCATCGCGCATTTCTAATTTTGAAATTTTTGTCATCTTTTTTCGGTTTTAATAAATGAATGCGTACACACGCAATGTCCTGCGCGACAGGCGGTCACGCAGAAAAAATAGTTGGAAAATAATCTTGGTTTACTCGAAAAAAGTGACGGCTAACACAGAATCCGCCTTAACGCATACACATAATAAGCTGCCGCAGTGGCACATGAAGAGAGAAATGGGGTGCCCGGTAAGGAATGCAGCACACGAGCGGCAGAAAAAGGTGATTTAGGTTTAGTCACATGATTTAAGGTGTGTTTGCCCGTGTGCTTACCGGGCTTTGAGTACGTGGGGAGAGATTGCGCGGGACGCACCGTGCGCGAGCCGCAGGTTCGCACCAACAGCTCGGCTTGGGTGATAGCCATCGTGGTGGCGTGCGCGTCGTTGATAGTGCTCCACGCGCTGATCGGTGTGCTCTGCCGCGACGTTTCTACCGCCGCCTCGACGGCAGCAGCAGGCGCCGGCTCCGACGCCACGCCTTGGGTCATCCCCACGGCAAGGAGCATCAGCAGCACGATATGTCGCAGCAAAGTTTGCATCGGGGCAAAGTTACTGCTTTTTTTCCAAACGCCCTCCTACCCTGCCCGATTTTTTTGCATCCACGCAAGAAGCGAGACAATTCGCTTGCCCCGCTTCTCCACTTTCGGTTATGCGCCAAAGGTTCTTTATTTCAGGATTTTCGTTGCAGTTTTAGAGCCATCAGTATAGGTGGTTACCATGATATTCACGCCGGCGAAGGGCTGTGCGCTCTCCACGCCCGCCACGTTGAAATAGGTCACGCCGCTCACTTCGCGCGTCGCCACGTCAGCGCTCAGGTCTTTCACGTCGGTGTACATCCCGTCGGGCAGCACCAGGCGACCGTAAGAGAAGTAGTCCAGGTCATAGCCCGTGGCGTTGGCATCGGCAGACGCCGCGCTGTAAAGCACCCAGCCGCCCCACACGATTTCGGTGAGGGAGTAACCGTTGGCAACGATTGCCGAGTCGCTCAGCAGCGTGTAAGAGCCATCTTCGACGGTGGCAGCGCAAGGCTTATAGTCGCCGTAAGTCGCATCGCCATCCACAACCGCAGTCAGCCCAACGGTCCACGTGCCGTCAGTGTTATAGACCATCGTGTCGGCGATTTCGCCATTGCCAAAGTTGACAATCGACAAGCCGTGGGTCTGCTCGTCTTGCAACGCCACAACAGGCCACGTTTTCGTCTCTTTGTCCTTGGCGCTGTAAGCCTCGATATAGGCGTTGGCGGGCTCAAACGACACCTCCATGTAATCGCTCACGCGGGCGCCGTCGGTCGTTTTCAAAAACAGGTAGCCGGTGGAGGTGCTGATATTGCCCTCGTCGTCGAAGGTGAACGTGACGGGTTTTTGGTTGTTGCCCTTCACCTGATAGAGGTTGCAGTTGCCTTCAGAGCCGCTGTAAACGATCTGCAGGGGTACGATGATGGTCTTTGCCGAAAGGTCCACAACCGCTTTGATATCGTTCGGGCCGCCCACAAAGTTGGAAATCAGAATGGTGTCGCCCGTGCCGGCGGCAAACGTGATGCCATGACCGCCGTAGAAGGGGTCTTTGGCGTAATACTTGCGAGCCGAGAAGCTGTAGTTGTGCAGGTGCATGACGTACTCGCCTGCCAAATCGCTAACAGCCGAGATCACTTTCTTCGGTCCCACCTTCTGCATGCCGGTGGTCGGTGCGGCATTTACCGCGCTCACGCTGAGGAGCATACCTGCGGTCAGCGCAAAGATAGATAAAAATTTTCTCATCATTTCATTGAGGTTAAATGGGTTAATAAATCTGTTTACAAAAAGGCGCATAAATCCTGCGTCCGCTCTTTCGCGCGGATATCTTATAAAGTTAATATGTACTATGATTTAGTCCCCTAAGATAATGGCAATCACGGCATTAACGTCGGCAATGTTGATTTCGGCGTCGCCATTGACGTCAGAAACGCCCACGTAGTCCTCCGCCGTGCTGTTGCCCAAAATGATGCTAATCAGCGCGTTCACGTCGGCGATGTTCACCTCGCCGTCGGCGTTCACGTCACCGGTGAGCAGAGTCCACTCCGCATCGGGGTGGAAGTCGATGCCGCCGGCAACCTCGGTGGAGGTCTCGCCTATCCAGCCGCAGTATTGGTTTAGACCGGTATAAATTTTTATGAAGTCGATTTGGGGCAGCGTCACGTGGTTGCCCTCTTCGTCAACAGCCCAGTCAATCTTGAAGCCCGGGTTGAGTTTTCGCGAAGTGCTGTCATCGCCCACCGACGGCGCGCCAACGGTGTTGTTCGGCAGGTTGTCTACGTAGCCATAGTTGAAGAAATACTGCACGAAATACGCGTTGCCATTGTTGCCGCCGATGTCCGTGGCGTTGCACGGCAATTTGCTGCCTGTGAACGTAATCGAGTCTTGGTCAGCCAACCAGTAGGGCCAATAGGGCTGCGAATGGAACACGTTGCGGCTGAGGTAGCCCGCCGTGCTGTCGGGGTTCACGTCGTTGCTCGTCCACCGGATATAGGTGGTGTCGTTCAGGTAGTTGTTGGTCGCCGAGGGCGTGCGTTCCTTGTTCTCGTCGGGACGATAGTAGGTGATGCTGTAGTTGTGTTGCGACCTTCCGTATTCGCTGCCGGCGAGCTCATACCATTTGTCGCCGTCAGAAGGCACGCCGTCGCCATCGGCATCCACGCCCACCATCACGATGCCGGGCTCGCAGCTGCCGCCTCGGCTATCCACGTCGCTGACAAACGCGTTGCCATAGATCTCGAAGTCGTAGGTGTGCATGTTCACTACCGGGTGGTCAAAGCCCACAATGACGTAGCCGCCGTAGCCGCCCAACGAAATCATCGACGCCGACCACACGGTATCGACGCGCGTGTAGGTCTCGCCACGAAGTGTCGTCGTGGTCGTATCGGCGTAGCCGCAGATGTTCGCCGCGCAACGCGCCAGCACGCTGTCTTTCGGCTCACCCTCGTAGCAGGTGGGCAACGTGTTGATAAACTGTCCGGGAGCCGGTTGGAAGTCATACACCCGTGTCAGCCACGGATGATTCGCAGCAGCCGTCAATGCCGCCGCCGCACACAAAATCATCAAAATTCCTTTTTTCATATATCTTCGTTTTTTTTATTTATCCTTAGTCGCTTTCGTTTCGCGCAGAACTCGCAGAACTCGCAGAAAAAGATCTTTTTAGATCCGCGTGATCTGCGTGAGGTTATTCCCAGGCGGGCAGAACTCCTAACTCCTAACTCCTAACTATCATTGTTCGTTGATGTTGGTGCCGAGGAAACAAAAATGCGCGGGGATGTCGCCCGTGCGCACGTCCCACTTCTTCACCCCATCGGCGCCGAAGCAATACAGCCGCCCGGGCGACACGTAGTCCTTCGCGTCGGTCACGTAGATATCTTTCGTTATCGGGTTCACAGCCACCCCGTACGGCACTTTGATTTCGCTCTCCGTGCCGTCGGTGATAAAGTTCCGCGACACCACTTCGTGGGTCAGCGTATTCACCACCGCGTAGCTGTACTCGTTGCTCATCGAAATGTAGCTCCACTCCGTGCTCACCACATACAGCGAGTCGCCATCGAGCCACATATTGCTCACGCGGCAGTCCACGCTGTCCACCAGCGCCCGCTTGCGCGTGTCGTAAACGTAGATGCGACTGTTCGTGTCGTAATAGTCGCCGCGCGAGGTAATCCACAACACACCGCGGCTGTCGCTCTTGATTTGGAACAAGTTGATAGCCACCGGAATACGTTCCACCTCGGTGAACGTCTTCATGTCAATCACCGACACCGTGCTCTCGTAGTTCGGGAACATGTAGCCGCCGCTGTTGGCAACGTAGATCTTGCCGTCAACGATTTCCAACTCATCGGGTTGGAAGCCCACCACGCACGTGTCAACGATCTCCATCGTCACCGTGTCGATTTTCGCGACATACCCGCGCTGCTCATAGTTCGGGTTGAGCTGCACCGGACCCGCGTAACTCGTCACGTAAGCGTATCCGCCATAAAATCGGATGTAGCGGCAGTTCGGGATGTTGATTTGGTATTTTTTCGCGCAAGTGATCTTGTCCAGCACGTCCACCTTGTTCGAGCAATTAATCACGCAATACAGGTTCGACCCATAAATGCCCAAGTCGTTGCCCACATCGCCCATCTCCTTCACCTGCGACGGGTTGGCATACGAGAAAATGTTGCGCACATACTCCCCGCTCGCGTAGTCGTAATAGTCCAACGTCGCCTTGTTCCACCCCATGTTGCCCTCGCACAGCAGGTAGAAACCCTCAATGTCGGTGTATTCCGGTTGCGCCACGCTGACGTGCTCCGGCAGGAAGATAAACTCCTCCTCGCGACAGCCCATCAACGACAGCGCCATCACCACCAACATCATATATTTCATCACTTTCATCATTCAATTAGGGTTCATAGGATTGGGTATGATTATTTTGTTCATTCTTGATTGCCAGGTTGGATTGGGTAAGATAAAGATTTCATACGGTTTTTGCCAGAGGGGGGGGGAAATCCTACCCAATCCAACCTGGCAATCGAAAGAGGACATTTTTATCTTACCCAATCCCACGGAAACCTGCGGAAGGGGTCAAAGTTCGAATCGTAGCGTGAAGCGGTAGTTTCGCCCCGGCATCGGGTAATTCAAAATCACGTCGTATTGCTGGTCGAACAGGTTATTCACCTCCGCGCTCAGCTTCAGCCGCGTCGCCCCGAGATGGAACACATACGACGCCGACACATCGTGCGTGTACCACGGTTGCTCGTGGTTCTCACGCGTGTTCGCGCTCGTGTGGTAACGCTCGCCAACGTAAATAAAGCTGTAATTCACGTCCAAATCGCGCCAATTCACGTGTCCCACCACCGAGCCGCTGTGCCACGGCACATACGCAATCTGACCCTTATACGTTCCACCGTCGCCATTGTCGCTCGGGTAGCTGTAGTCCTGCGCCCGCTGGTAGGTGTAGCTCAAATTCACGTCCGCCGTCAGCGACCGCGCCAGCCGCATCGTTGCTCGCGCCGACACGTCCACGCCGCGAATTTTCACCTTCCCCAGGTTCATCATCATCCACCGATACTGCCCCGTCCCCTTCGGCACAGCGATAATTTTGTCGGTAATTCGGTTGTAATACGCGTCAACGCTCACCTTCACGCCCGCCAGGAAGCCCTGCGGGTTCAGGCGCCGATACAGCAAGCCCACGTTCCACTGCGTCGCGTACTCCGGCTGCAGCGAGATGTTGCCCACGTCGGTGTAATACAGGTCATTGAACGTCGGCATGCGGAATGCCCGCTTGAAGAACGTCCGCAGGTTCAGGTCGTGCGCCGCCCACGGCTGGTAACTCAAGAACACCGCCGGCGTAAACCGATGCTTGGTGCTATGCCGGTGTCCCATCACCACGTCGCCGCTGCGAGGGGTCGAGCGGTCGCTGAAGAAGTTGCTCAGCAGGCTCGCCTGTGCCTTAAACCGATGGATGGTAAATGCCGTTGCCAGCGCCGTCAGCAGCGTGTGGCGCGTCGGATAGGGAAAATCCTGCAGCGTCGCCCGCAGGTGGTTCCACTGATAATCCACGCTCAGGTCTGCCTCCCAAAGCATCCCCCGCGCGAAATCCTCTAAAATCTTACATTTGTTTGCCGACGAAATATAAATCTCGTCCTGCCAAAACTTGTTGTCCACATACAGCAAGGTGGTGTCGGGGTTGTGGTAACGCAGATAGTCGTGCGCGTACTTCGCGTTGACCATCAGCTCCCAGCGCTCGCCGTACTTGTTCTGCCAGTTGCCCTGGGCGAAGAAGTTGCGGTCCCACTGCCGTTGCGCGTGGTGCCACACATTGTTCACAATCGCCCCCGGGATGCCTTTCTCGCTATTGTAGTAATACAGTTTTGTGTACCAGCTGCCGCGCTCCATCAGTCCGAAGAGCGAGCCCTCGACCCGCAGCGCGTGGATGTCGCCATTCTGCCGTGTCGCCGTGGTGTCCCACGCGATGCTCCCGTCGCTATAGCGCTTATGGTAGCGGAATTTGTATTTTCCTGTGGCGTAGGTAAACTCGGCGTTCGCCGCCGCGCTCAGCCGCTGCGAGAACTTGTGTTCCCACCGCACCGACGGATTTACCAACCCGAAGCTGCCCGTGCGGAACGTCACGCTCAGGTTGTCGCGCCGACCTGCCGCGAACTTCGGTCTCCGCGTCCGCAGGTAGATGCTACCACTGCTTCCAAAATCCTTTGCCGACGAGAAAATCGTGCTGCGTTGACCGTTGTACAAGTCAATCTGCTCAATGTTGTCCAGCGAGAACTTTCCCAAGTCCACCTGCCCATTCTGCGCGTTGCCCAGCTGGATGCCGTCGTAGAACACGCCCATGTGGTTCGAGCCCATCGAGCGAATATCCACCGTTTTCAAGCCGCCCACGCCGCCGTAGTCCTTCAGCTGCACCCCGCTGAAATAGCGAATAGCGTCCGCCACGCTCAGCGCCCCGAGGCCTTCGAGTTGTTTGCCCGAGAGCGTCTGCGCGGGAATCACCTCCTCGTAGGGCTTACGACCGTATGCCACCACCTCGTTGAGGTACTGCATGCTGTCGAGGCTGCCGCTACCCACGCTCTGCATAGGCGCAACAAAAGTGCTGTCCTGAGCCTTAACGCCCAGCACAACCATAACAAAACAGCATACGAACCAGAACTTTCGCATTTTTTCTTTTTTACGGGTCTCTATGTCAGCATGTTTAGCAGGTCTTCTGACTCGCCTTCACTCCATCCTCTCGCCTTCTCAGCGGCTACGCGCGATGCGATACGCGCGCAGCGCCAATGGCATTTTTTGAGGAGAAGCTGTCCTTACGCAAAATTAGTTTTGAGAGTTGTGAGTGGAGAGTGGAGTTAACTCCTAACTCCTAACTCCTAACTCCTAACTCCTAACTATTAGCGTAAGAGAAAGAAGGCACACAGCAGCGCCGTCTGTCCGAGAATCGCACTCGGTTCCCTTTTCACCCGCGCCGACCGGAAGCCCGCGCAGGCACTAAACAGCTGTGAAGCGGCTCAAACGATTCGTTTCACGCCGCAAAATTACAACCTTTTCCCCAATAAACAAAACTTTTTCATACCAATTCCGCATACCCACATCCCTCACCCGTAATCCCCCCCCCAAAAAAAGAACATCGAAGATGTTACGCGACCCTCGAAGAGGTTCGCTTGTTTAGCCCCAGGCCGA
>Ga0065711_1043680_pt1 | contig 14581 bp, 13 predicted proteins | sample Hoacrofraction12_FD_59098 | JGI IMG/M metagenome (GOLD analysis project Ga0065711, IMG submission 59098) | Hoatzin crop microbial communities from Cojedes, Venezuela - Epithelial fraction 12 v2 (version 2) | ecosystem: Host-associated > Birds > Digestive system > Esophagus > Crop | place...
CGGGGCGGGTGCGGACCCCCAGCCGCCTTGCGGAGAAGCTCCCGTGAGGGCCGCTGTGCGTTCTCGCGTACCCCCTCGCTACCGGCGGGGCGGCGGGCGAGAACCCCGAGTGGACTCGCGTCACGCCCCGCTCCCCTCAGTCCCCCCCAGGTCGGGTGGGAGCTGCGGTGATGGCCGCCATCGACGCCGGGTACCGGCACTTCGACTGCGCCTATGTGTACCAGAACGAGAGCGAAGTTGGGCAGGGGATCCAGCAGAAAATCGAGGAAGGCGTCGTGAAACGAGAGGACCTCTTCGTCGTCAGTAAGGTGAGGGTCTGGCGAGCTTCCACCCTGGAGCAGGGGTGGGGGAATGCTTTGCCTGTAGTAGCTTCATGGTAGGAAGCTGAAGTACCGGAGAGAAACTTCATGCCGTAGGATAAAGCAATTCACAACATCGTTCAGGTCACTCCTGATCCAAGCCTGCCCCTTCACCCCCTCTTGCGGGGAGAGTTAGGAAGGATTCGCTGTGTCTGCACCCTGCCGGGGTCTGGCACTCTGCTGAGGAGACCCAGAAGTGCTGGGGGATGGATGAGGAGGAACCCAGCCCTGCATCTCATACCTGCAGGCCAATGGATGTGGAAAAAGGTGGAGTGGGCCAGGTAGCCCCAAGCAAGGAGGTCTGAGACCACTCAGCGTAAAGCACTGCTACAGAGGCAGAACCAGTCTGGGAACGGCACCTCGTGGGCTGCCAGAGCACAGCAGAGGAGATGAGCCTGGCAGTGGCTGGTGCCTGTGGAACAGCTCGGTGCTTGTTGCAGCAGCCGGGCTCGCAGCCCTGCCCAAGGGGTGTCTCTGCCGTGTGAGGAAGGTGAGGCTCTGGGCACCTTGGGACAGTGTAATCTGCTCAGCACGTGTCCCAAGGAAGGTGTGGTTGGTGGGTTCTCTTTTTCTTGCTTATTATGAAAAATGGGCTATAGCCGGATTCAGAAGTTCCTGCTTACCATGGTAGAGGTTGGTGCCAACCACTTCTTTGTGGCTTGTCTTACATTTTCTTGGCTTTGCCTGCTACGTTCAATGTAGGTGTCTTATGCATGGCCAGGAATGACAGATGAATGTCTTCATTTAAAAGCCACCTCTTGCAAAAGCAGACCCTATGTAAAAGGGGTAGCACAAGTGATGTTTTAAGTAATGGAACCAGAGGACCTTGTCTGTTATGATCCTGCTCAGATACCTGTGCTGTCACTGTACATGCTGCCTTCAGCACCACGGGCCAGTCCCATCACAGAGCGATCCCCATCTGAGGAGCACTACTATGGCCTAATTCCATGTCGCCTTCCAAAGAAGATGGAGCATTTCTGTACCGTGCAGGAGAGCACCCGACAGCTTTAACCCAGGCGGTCATGGTGTGTCTTCTTGTTCTTCTCTAGCTATGGTGCACGTTTCATGACAAACCTCTGGTGAAGGGAGCCTGCCAGAAGACTCTTGCTGACCTGAAACTGGATTACCTGGATCTCTACCTCATGCACTGGCCTTTTGGGTTCAAGGTACGGTACTGGCAATGCCCTTGGCTGTGTTTCTTGTGACTGCTGCCTTTGGGGAGCCATATGGCTTTACAGCCCAGCAATTGCTCTGGCTGAGAAAGACAATCACATGTCCGCTGCACGTACCAGCACTGCTCTGGTGCTTAGCTTAACTCTGGCCACACGAGCCAGGCTTTTGATCTCTGCCCCTGAGACTGCTGCTTGCATACCCCTTTGGTCCGAGGAATGATGATCTGAAAACTAAGGGCAGGTCTCCCAGCTGCAAGCAGAAGACGGGCTGCTCTCTCTTTCCCCTAAGAATCAGTGTATGCTCATCTCAAAGTTGCCCCTTGTGGGAAGGAGGGCTGCACTTTGCTACCTGTCAGAAATTTTCCTGTGTGTTACAGAATCACAGAGCAAGAGAAAATATTTCTGTTTTCCATTTCTGTCTTTAATCACCAAGTCCTTAATACAGTACAGGTTGAGCTCACCTTGTCTGTAGGAGTCTTAGTGTTGTTCCACTGAGACAGGAATTCAAAAGGTGAATCTTCTTGGGGGCCTAAACTCTTTCATAGATTAGTGAAGGTACTGATGTCTCAGGTCGACTATTTCTAGTCTTAGCCTTTCCTTCCTGCTGCAGTCTAATCAGTCTCCATCCTGCCTGCTGCTTTTGAGATGCTCATCTCTATTTTAGCATTGTTAACAATGCCATGAAAATGAAACTGTCTCATGGTGACAGTAGCAAACAGCAGTTAAACACAATTCAGTCTTGGTGTCTTTTCATAACTTGTACACAAAGGCTCTTCTAATTTTCCTGTATTGGTGGCTTTGCACTGAGCTTTGACGTAGAAGAACTGTCACTGCACATAATACCTCTTTTCAGCAGATCTGGTGCTGTATAGACCAAAGCTATGTGTTCCCAGTACCCGTGTCCCCTGATGCCCCTCTGGGAAAAGAACGGAATTGTTCTTTCATGCTCACTTAGGAAGAACTCTAGATGAAGTGAACATGTTTGAGACCGGAGGTTATAGTTCCGAGTGGTTTGTTTCCCTGTAGGTGTTTGGGCACGTCATCTCTTTGCGGGGTCCAGCAGAAAAACACCTGTCTTTATGGGAATGGTTACTGGCAAAAATGTCTTCAATTCTTCCTGCTCCTCAGGAAGGAATGACATGAATGTAGACAAGAATTGGTGTCCTTAGCTTAAACTTCTAGTGCAGGCATCATGGTTGTGAGCTCTCATGGTAGTAAGTGAACTTCTCAACAGATTTTCAAGCATTTTCTTTGTCGTTGACAGGCAGGAAAGGAGCTGTTTCCCGCAGATGACAAAGGCATGTCAGTACCCAGCAACACAGATATTCTGCAGACGTGGGAGGTAAGTTTAGCCACAGTGGGAGAATTGTGTGTTCTGTCCTCAGCAGTGTTGTTAGCTTCAGCAGTCACAGAATGGCTGATGCATGTATGCTGAATTGGTTGGAAAGAATTCAGAAAAGTATGTGGTAGCTTTTAAAAATGTGCATGCTTTGTCAAGCTGTCATTCCTGTTCACTGTGGATTAGCATCTCAAGTCACTGAGCTGCACAGTCACGTTCAGTGGAGCTGTAGACCAGACTGAGGTTAGAAAAAATTATTTACTTGACCATAACTGTGCAATTTTTCTTCACCACAGTTCTCATGCAGTTCTTGAACTGCTCAGACAGATTTTGCAGAAATAGACACTTAGGTTGTGATCCTGCCATCCTCCTAGGGCATAGCCCTCCAGTGCTGTGACCACAGGGTTAGTCTAGTCATATTTTCCTTGTGTAACTCGGTGAATTTCACAGTGTCAACAATGACTTTGGGCTTTGGTGTGATAGAAGACGTGGTACAGATACTACCCACTTTTCCGCTTGAGAATCAAAAACCTGGCAAGTCCAGACAGTTATTTTATGCTTCCCATGAAGGGAAACAAGCCACATCAGGATGAATATATTCAAGTCATGTCTTGTACACTGGGTGCTGACTTTGCTCCTCTTAGGCCATGGAAGAACTGGTGGATACTGGTCTGGTGAAAGCCATTGGAATCTCCAACTTTAACCGTGAGCAGATTGAAAGAATCCTGAACAAACCAGGACTCAAGCACAAGCCTGCAAATAACCAGGTAAGCTGCTAAGTGACTGCAGGTGAATAGCCTTCAGGAATTATAAATATCTGATTACAGTTGAATGAGGAGATGGAAAAAGGGAGAACAAAGCAGACAGAACATGTACTCTAAATTCCGCTCTAGGGATATTTCTTCGTACAAAAAGGACCAGAATATTTCCTTTTGTCTCACCTTGTTGAACCTGTGTTTACAAATGCTGAAGTATTTCCCTGTGAAGCATTCTTCTGGAGGCATAAAGAATCCAGACATGAGCTATCATTCTGACTAATCAATAACTTATAAAGCCTCTCAGAACAAAATCCCCAAAGCACATAAGGACTCAATGTAAAATCTGGTGCTGTATAAAATTATAGTCTTGCATTGTCACACAGATCACGGACAGGGTAGGATGAAGGCAGCCTGTAATTAAGAAATTAAGATTCAGGAAAAAAATTTCTGGAGGAGGAAAACACTATAGTAGTTCTACAGTCTCTGCTCCTATGTTGGCAGATCGAGTCTCATCCATACCTGTCCCAGGAAAAGCTTATCAATTATTGCCAATCCAAAGGGATCACTGTGACAGCATATTGTCCCCTTGGGCGCCCTGACAGGTAATTTCCAAGTGGGTTTGTGTGGTTTAAGTTTGAAGCATTCAGATTAATTGAATGAGTAATGGTGCAGGTACGTGCACACTTACACATATTTATTGTTTTTTAAAAAAACATATTCATACTAGGTAGAATCTTTCCCTGGAAATTCTTTGCCATTTCTTCCTTTTTTGTCTCTGTAGGACTAAGCCAGAGGAGCCTTGCCTTCTGGATGACCCCAAGATCAAAGAGATTGCAGCCAAGCACAGCAAAACCCCAGCACAGGTACGTAGGTGCCGGACAGTGGGTTCTGCTTCCAGTAACACCGCCTTTAAGGAAACTATGTCTGAAGAGAGAGTACAGCCTCTGTTGGTGTTCCCTGCAAACTGTGGTGCTCTTTGCTGTTGAGTAGCAATGCAGGTTGTCTACTATGTGGCCTGCAATATGTACTTGAAGAAGCTCTTTGGCCCTCAATCTGAAGAACATTCTTGACCTGTTTTCAGAGGTCACTTTCCTTCTCAAGTCCTCTTGCAGAGAATGAAAGCCTTGTATAGACTGTTAGAAGTCCAGGTGGGAACGAAAAGATGTGATTGTCCCAAAAGTGGATGGGAAAGGAGGTATTCCATGTGGGCCTCCACCACTTCCCTCTTTGTTCTTCAGGAAGTGCTGCCTAGGCCATGGGGACAGGAATGATTTGAAATGCAGCTCTGCAGAAGCAGGTGTAGCTTAAGGAAAACCCCTGTTGGAACAGGCTGTGCTTCCTCCAGAGCAGGAGAAATGATTCAGTGGTCTGTTCTTGCAGGTTCTCCTTCGCTTCCAGATCCAGAGAAATGTGATTGCGATTCCCAAGTCTGTCACACCACAGCGCATTGTGGAGAACTTCAAGGTGAGTGATTGACAACGTAACACCCATCTAAAGAAGCGCTGGAAGGAGGATCCTGGGAACTACAGGCCTGTCAGCCTGACCTCGGTGCCAGGCAAGATCATGGAGTGATTCATCCTGAGTGCACTCACTGGGCATGTGAAGGACAACCAGGGGATCGGGCCCAGCCAGCATGGGTCCATGAAAAGGCAGGTCCTGCTCGACCAACTTGATCCCATTCTATGACCAGGCAACCCGTCTAGTGGATGAGGGAAAGGCTGTGGATATTGTCTACCTGGACTCTAGTAAGGCCTTTAACACTGTTCCCCACAGCATTCTCCTGGAGAAACTAGCTGCCCAAGGTTTGGATGGGTGTACTCTGCTGGATAACTGGCTGAATGGCCGAGTGCAGAGAGTGATGGTGAATGAAGTTACATCTGGTTGGTGGCTGGTCATGAGTGGTGTCTGCCAGGGCTCAGTTTTGGGTCCAGTCTTGTTTAACATCTTTATCAATGATCTAGATGAGGGGATTGAGTGCTCCCTCAGTAAGTTTGCAGATGACACCCAAGTTGGGTGGGAGTGTCAATCGGCTTGAGGGTAGGAAGGCTCTGCAGAGGGATCTGGACAGACTGGATCGATGGGCTGAGGCCAGCTGTATGAGGTTTAACAAGGCCAAGTGCCAGGTCCTGCACTTGGGTCACAACAACCCCACACAACGCTACAGGCTTGGGGAGGAGAGGCTGGGAAGATTTCCAGTGGAAAAGGATCTTGGGGTGCTGGTTGACAGGTGGCTGAACATGAGCCAGCAGTGTGCCCAGGTGGCCAAGGCATCCTGGCTTGTATCAGGAATGGTGTGGCCAGCAGGAGTAGGGAGGTGATCGTGCCCCTGTACTTGGCACTGGTGAGGCCGCATCTCAAGTACTGTGTTTGGTTTTGGGCCCCTCACTACAAGAAGGACATTGAGGTGCTTGAGTGTGTCCAGAGAAGAGCAATGAGGCTGGTGAGGAGTCTAAAGAACAAGTCTTATGAGGAGCGAATGAGGGAGCTGGGGCTGTTTAGTTTGGAGAAGAGGAGGCTGAGGGGAGACCTTCTTGCTCTCTACAGCTACCTGAAAGGAGGTTGTAGTGAAGCAGGTGTTGGTCTCCCAAGTAGCCATCGATAGAAACCAGAGGCAATGGCTTCAAGTTGCATCAGGGGAGGATTGGATTGGATACTAGATTTAGATTGGATATTAGGAAGAATTTCTTTACTGAAAAAGTGGTCAGACATTGGAACAGGCGGCCCAGGGAGGTGGCTGAGTCATCATCCCTGGAGGTGTTCAAAACACATGTAGATGTGGCACTTCAGGATATGGTTTAGTAGGCATGGTGGTGTTGGGTTGGTGGTGTGACTTGATGATCTTAGAGGTCTTTTCCAACAAGTGAGTGGGTTATTCTTTGAGTGAGTGGGTCTCCTTTCTCACCCTTCCCAAATCCTCCTCAGGCAAGAGGAGTGGTCTTTTTCTCTGTCTGGAAGCTAGAGCTACAGTGAAAACTACAGCTGGATAAAATATAGAGCTCTTGGAAATACTATGCTGATAACCTTACATAATGTCTCCTGTTCTGTGAGTTGTGGATGAAAGCGTGGGCAGGGCTTGGAGCCCAAGGGCAGTAACATTTCTCAAAATAGAGAGTAAGCCATGTTAAGTCCCAGTGTCAATAAATGACGTTGCTCCTCTGACTGTTAAGTCAGGGGTTTTTTCTTGATATTGGACATCAAGATTTCAGATTTAACATAGCTGGATTTTTTTGAAATATGAAAGTCTTCCCAGATGTTTCTTAGGAATGGGAGAGAAATGCATCTTCCACAAATAGAGGCATTCTGCAACACTAGGTGCTCACCAGACATCTTGGAACACCTGGCACATGTAACTGCAGCTGGCAATCTCTTTTGTTTCTTCCCTCTGTCAGTGGAGTCTTGAAAATCCAAAGAGACTTCTTTTTCCTTTCCGGGTCTCATGAAGACATAATTTCTAACCAGAAGCCTTTCTGATGTGAACTTGTTCCTTAATCTTATGAATCTGCTTCTGATTTGATTTGTTCAAAGAAGTGATTTCCAGCTGTTTCTTTTTAGGTGTTTGACTTTGAATTGACTAAAGAGGAGATGGCAGCCCTTCTCAGCTTAAACAGGAACTGGAGGATCTGTGAAATGATCATGTAAGTGACAGCTTGTTTTCTTTCTTCTTTATTCTATCTCACAGGTACTGGTATAGCTGTTCAAATTGGGTATATTTTGAAATCTGAAATCATTTGAGGGATGAAGCATCTGTTATTTAACATCTTGGTGGAGTTACTTTTTCACTTTATTGACTAAGGGATTAGTGTAAGTCATGCTATGTATTTATTGTGAATCCTTTCTCCAGGAAACTGTGTGTGCCTGGAATTCCAAAAGGAGGGTTCTGGTTGATAACTTTGACTATGTCCATATTGGAGAAATGAGCATTAGGCAGTTTTAAACTTACAGTAATTTTTGTTCTGTAAGTTATTATAAACTGATGTCAGCTCTAACACAGGTGGTTGGGGGAGAGAATGACCATCTGAAGCAGTGCAAAGAACGACTGCTTGCAGATGTGCACCTTGGAAGCCTATAGCAAGACGTGCAGTCTTGGCTGAAAGGCCACCAGAAACTGCCGTTTTCTCTTTAAGCAGTGTGAACGTTAACTCTCTATCTAGAAGGTAACTTGGTCCCACCACTGTTTGGTGCCTGAATAATAGGAAAAGAATTTGTTGCTCATGTATGCTATTTGTACACTAAGTCTCTTAAATTCATTCTGCAGTTACACAATTCAGAGCCTCCCTTGAAGGCTCCTCTGTACAGCCAGTGTAGTTCTACAGAGCATTTATTTCAGCCTTGAGAGTAACCTTTCTCCTCTTTGATTTCCTCCAGGTGCAAAAATCACAAGGAGTACCCTTTCAATGCAGAATACTGAAGATAGTTTTATCCTGCCCTCCTGCAGGCCTCTGGGGTCTAATGAGCTTCCACTGTTGCCTAGAGTTGTCCACTGAGTAGCTTGCACACTGTATCTCTCCTGCCAGCAAAGGCATGCTGTGTGTATTCAGTGACTTACTTTGGGTTTTTCTTCTGTGGTGGAAGGAAATAGTAAAATTGTACTAAAGAACAAAATATAGGCTATAATAATTCTCTAATCATTAGATGAATGTCTCTGCATGGCTGAAATAGCAAAGCAGAAAACATGAAGAATGAGCTAGTAACTGATTTTTTTTTTTTTAATCTTCTGTCTTGCATCAACACCACTTAAGGCTGTGGGGTAAGGGTATGTGAGCACAGATCATCCACCCTGAAAGAATGAACTACATAATCATTGCCTGAAGATAAAAGAGAATAATTCACTTCTAGAGTGCAGCCCAAAGCTTTCATGGAAAGAAGAATAAATGGGAGAAATGTTCAGACCTGCAGATGCATACTAACTCATACTGGGCCTTATTTCAGTCATATGCTCTTACAGGCTGAAACTGGAAGAGATTAGTGTTCAGTTTTGTTCCTATCCAAAATAAAAAATGTTTAGATTACTGCTGGTTTGGAAGTTCTAATGTGAAAAACATGACAGACGAAGCCACTTGTATCAACAATTTCATTGGCAACTATCATCCATATTCCATTTTAAATGATGTCACAGGAGCGTTAAGATCTTGTCTTGATCAAATGTTGAATAACTTGGTATGAAAAGCTTTGGTTGACAGAGCAATGCTGACAAGAATAGTTGAGTATGACAAGCCTTAGTATGGACTGTGGATCACCAAGCAACAGGAGACCAACACCTGAAACTGCTGGAGAGCTCTACAGTGGTAGCACCTGGTAGCCTGTGCTGACATCTGGCTATAAAATCCCAGAGAGACTGGGGAGACTGCATTAAGCAGGTGTCTGATACCGCGTAGAAGCAGAGGTGCCAGGTGGATCTGTTAAGCGTTAATACTGAGCTGCGGCCCAGAGCCTGACACTGGAGCAAGTGTTATGCTCTCTCTGTGCTGTGCTGTGCTGTGCTGACTCACAGGCATGGTAACCGGGACAGGTCTCTGCCTACTGTAACTAATGTGTAAGTAAAGCTTTCCCCTGACAAAGTCTGTCCCTCATGGTGGAGGATGCGGGTGAGCCTTGTTGGGCAGTGCTAGGAGAGCTAGGAGGTGGTTGAACAGACTTCAGGGGTCCGTAAGTGTGACGTGCCTTGGGCTGGTGGGCACAGGGCATTTGCAGTACAGCTACTGTACTCCGGTCTAGAACATCTACACCAGATGGAGATGTAGGGTCTGACAAAAGCAGATGGAGTTTGAGTTGTGTCTTGAGCAACTGAGTCATCTGGAAACTTCCTTGAGAAAAAGATGATTAATCAAAAACTGCTTCTGTGAAGGTTAATAGTATTAGGACCCAATGCTGACTGACTTACTGCTTATGCCATACTAACTTCTATTACAATTTGGTGTGCAACAGGTGAATATACTTCTGCAAGCTTGAGCTACTTGCATTGTACATCATTAGCACATAATTATGAGTGTATGTATGAAAGGCTGAGAGGTGGAATGTCACAGGAGCATCAAGATCATGCCTTGATCAGGAGTAGAATATCTGGATATAATGAACCATAGCTGACCAGCCAGTGCAAACAAGAATTGTAGGGGGAGTCTTGGTACATACAAGCTATGGCTGTGAAAGTGACAGGAGAATACCTGGAAGTGCTGGAAAGCTGTATGGGGATAGTGTGGACTGATCTGACTGCCAGCCTGTGCTAACATCTAGCCATAAAAACCCACAATAAAAGAGACTAGGGAAAACATCACTATGCAGACATCCAGAATGTTGAGGACATAAGGTGTAATGTTATGTGTCAGTGCTGAGCCACTGCCCAGAGCCTGACACCTAGACAAGTTGATCAAGTGGTGTTTTTGCCCCAGGTGAGACCACTCTTGACTCACTGGAGTAGATGTGGGTCACATAACACTACACCTTGTGAATACTTCCCACTATCGTTCTCCTGTAACTGTCACATCCAGAGCTCACATACAAAGATCCTTTCTGTGCATATGTAACGCTCTCCCTGATGGGCTGTTCCTCCATTGGTCCCCTTGGTGAATTCAGCTTAGCCATGTCACGTTGCCTGGTGCTCCTTTGCCCTGTGACAAATGCAAAAAGAACTTCGCCTTTTTATGTGACTAAAAAGAAAGAAGCTTTTGTTTTCAAATGAGGTGTGAACAAACCTTGCCCTTTTGGCTTGAGTGTTAGGTTATGAGAGAGATGGGACAATAGACCTTGGACACCTTACAGCTTTAGGTGTTATTAGTACTTATTTTCACTTGCTCCAACAGGAGAAAAAAAACCACAGTGTGCAAATATTCTACTCAGTACACTGATATGTTGAGATCATGTAAGTTATTCTAATATATATGCGCACACAAGTCCCTAGAATATATCTAATACGCTGTTCAGATGGAGGTGATTCAAGTATTTCTAACCAAAACTTCCTAAACAATATAACATGCAACCTCAAGATGAGGCAAAAAAAATATGGAAGAGGTATTGGAGCACAAATCTTAATGCTAAATATTACTTATCATAGGCAAATAAAAAAAAATTAGAATTTACAAGGGGCAGTGCTTGCCCCTTTCTTTTTGTGTGTGTTTGTGGGTTGATGGTTTGTTTTTTTTAAAAACATATTTCCATATTTGAAACACTCTGCACTGGCCATACTTGTCCTTTACTCCCAGGTCACATGCAGCCTTCTCTCAGGAGGAATTAATCTCACCTGACTTTAGATGTCTACAGTGTAGGTGTAAGCAGCCACCTCAGGGCCAACCTCTCAGCTTCAGTCCCAGCCAAGAGATCTCCTGTGAACAGAGGTGAAGTCAGCTGCAGTCACATGCCCTTAATGGACACGAACGCTTCCTGGGACAATTCCCACCAATAAAACCATGTGGTGCTTTTCCCTGCAGGCATCAGAGTGCAGCCAGCCCTCGGAGGAGTCTGGAATTTCTCTGTTGTTTGAGGCTAGGAGCAAACCAGGCAGCCTTCCTGCTGGTAAAGCTGGTTTCCACTGGGTCCTACCCACTTGATCATTTTGGGTCGTCTTCTCAGATGCCAAACACTGCTCATCTTTCAGCTATGATTTTTGGTGAATTAGAATTATTACATGCAAATGTCAATGCAACAAACCTGAAAGGCACTACAGCACTAGTAGTACATCCAGCTTTAGTGCAAAACCTTGCACGCACATCAAATCAGACCCTTCCTCAGACACATAATTCCTCACCTCATGCAAGGAACCCTTGGGCATTTTATCAAGCACAGAGTTTGCAATATTTCCCAAGCTAGCTGTCATCCACTGACACATGTGGTACTTCTTTCCCAAAGGCCCTACCATCACCTGACAGCCCAACCATGCCTTCAGGAGAGAAAGAAGCGACAGCTCCCGTGTCTTGGCATGATCTGGGAAAAGTCTCACACCAACACAAACACCAAAGCAAAATGCAAACCTTCCACTCTGTTAAAAGACCAAGATATCTCTCATTCAAACAAACACTGGGGAAAACCACGCGCCCACCTTCACAGGAGAATGTGAACAGGCCACACAGGAAGCAACACAAAGATCTCAGAAGAAAATGAGAGGAAGGACAAACTGCATTTCTCAGCCATGCTCTCCACCAAGTCTCATTACATGTCATCACACACCCTACCCAGCTCCTTGCTGGAGGAACACAAGACTTTGAAACCTCTCCCCAAAAAGACAGGCTCTGAAGAAGGAGAACAAACACTGCAGGGTTTTCTGTCCTTTCCCATACGAGATCCCATCTTACTGGCCAAACAGCCAGGTTTTGCAAGCTTCCACAGACTCACAGAGCACAACTCTGATCGCACCAGTTCACCTTGGTACCGTTCCAGTACAAAATCTGTTTCATTCTGGCAGTTCCTACACCAAGACCTACAACATCTGGAGTCAAAGCAGAACACTGCTCATATTAATAAACTGTCAGCACACCACCACTAGCTCCAGCATCCAGGAAACACAAAGGAGAGCAGAGGCAAACTGGTACTTCAACTGGTCTTCAGGCTACCCTGAAAGAGCAAATCACAGACACGGCTAAACATGTTATTTTGAAAAAAATAATCATGATGTGCATATTGCATAAAATTTGTCAGTCATCAGCACAAAGGGGACAGCCTACTAACAAGCAGGTGATCATTTTGAGGTTTCAAAATAGGGTGACTTCTGTGGAGGGAGACAATCGTTATCGGGCAAGTCTGCACTCAACTTCTGCTAATAATTAAGACCGAGACAGAGGTCAGGCATGGAAAACTGTTCTCTTTGACCCCTGATAACACCATGCAATGCACCTCCCCAACAGTACTCACTCTGCACGCCAGCTCTGCACCTCAGTGAACTTCAGCTCCGGTCCCTCGCCCACCATCAGCAGGGCGCAGCAGGAATGCCCACCAGACACAGAGGCATGGCTGGCACAGGGAGCTTTCCTGCAGCTCCGCAGACAGCCAGTGTCTGTTTCCCTGAACTGAGGGAGGGACAGTAGGAAGGAAAAAAGGAAGTGTGAAAACCCCTCGACTGGGGTGGCAGCAGGCCTCTCTTGCAAACAACTTGCTTTTAGTACTGTCAGCAGAACTAAGGAACGGGCTCAGGCTAATCACAATCATTCCATTGATTTCAGGGACCCCTGCACCAAACCTCAAGAGCCTGAGCATACTCAGAGCACATTTACAGAGAAGGAATCCAGAAAAAAGTAGAATGCAAACCCTGCGTTATGTAAGTGTTTTGTGATACAACTGAAGTGTCGCACCCTGCTGAGGATGGCTGATGGTGCTGACACAAGAGAGGAGAAAGATTAAAGAGACAACCGATTACCTTGTCCGCCTTCAGGTAAGCAGAGCAAAAAGTACAAAGCTACACAGCAGCCAGGCATCTGCTGTGGGAAATGCACTGAGAGAAAAATGCGCCATATATTCCCAACTAACGCTTGCACCCGAATAAATTCTCCAAGCGTGAGCAAGCAGCGAAGCTTCCCAAGTGGCCTTAACACAACATCCTGGATCATCTGCTGGATCCTGCAGGTAATTTTTTTGTTTTATTTTCCACTGTGCTGTGACCACTTCAACAGCACCGCATACTCTTATCTGTAAAATTTCAAAGCCAGTTTGTAACGTGAAACTACAAACCACCTACCATTTATTTCCATATTTCTCTATTTTACTCTGAAATATGGTCTACACCTCCCTGAAAACAGAGGAGCAATGCAATCATCGTGGCACTCGTTATAAACTCACTATTCTTCTACAACTTTAAAAAAAAAAATTAAAATAAACTTGTCCCAACAAGAAAAATAACATTCTTCTTTAAAATCACTCTTTTCTAATTTTCTTCTACAAAACAGTTCACTTTTCCTCTCCCATTATCACAAGCATAGGCTACGTTCAGCCCCCCTTCGCAGGGGAACAGAAGGCTGAAAGCTCCCATTCACACAGGCCACTGGCACCATGGGAGCCCGGCGAGCGCCCGGGCCACCCCGTGCCCCAGGGGCACGCTGCTCCAGCCGCAGGGCTCGGAGCCATTCCCCAGCCCGAGGCATCCCACCGGGGCTGCCTGGATGCTCTCCGTCCTTTTTGCCCCCCACGGGGCAGAGGCGACTCTTGGGCCTCTCCGGTCTGTGAGAGGTGGTCCTGGCGGAGCGCGGACCCCTTCCAGCTCCATCCCCCGTGGCAGCGATGGCCCTCGTGGTGCTGCCTCGTGGTGCTCAGCTTGCCTGCTGCTGCAGAGCCGGGGTGAGATTATGCTGGATCACCCGGTAGTAAGGCACGGCTTTAGGAGACAGTTCGTGCGTTTCAAGCAAGTTCTGAGAAAGAGATTTGCACCACCGTTACGATGACTGCAACATCACACAGTGATCCGTACAACGCCTGGAAAGAAACATTGCTGGATTCGTCTGAACGAGGTGTGCCACCAGTTCTTTGTGCGCAGCTCTTGCATGCCCTTTCAGGGTACAGAAACACACAGAAATCACAGAATCACAGAATGGTAGGGGTTCGAAGGGACCCCTGTGGGTCACCCAGTCCAACCCCCCTGCCGAAGCAGCGTCACCTACAGCAGGCTGCACAGGACCGCGTCCAGGCGGGTCTTGAATATCTCCAGAGAAGAAGACTCCGCAACCTCCCTGGGCAGCCTGTTCCAGTGCTCCTTCACCCTCAGAGTGAAGAAGTTCTTCCTCATGTTCAGCTGGAGCTCCCTACGCTTCAGTTTGTGCCCATTGCCCCTTGTCCTGTCGCTGGGCACCACTGAAAAGAGTCTGGCGCCATCCTCCTGACACCCACCCTGCAGATATTTATAGACATTTATTATGTCCCCTCGCAGCCTTCTCTTCTTCAGCCTGAAAAAGCCCAGCTCCCTCAGCCTTTCCTCGTAGGACAGATGCTCCAGTCCCCTCCTCATCCTCATAGCCCTCCGCTGGACTCTCTCCAGTAGCT
>Ga0065711_1009219_pt1 | contig 14580 bp, 9 predicted proteins | sample Hoacrofraction12_FD_59098 | JGI IMG/M metagenome (GOLD analysis project Ga0065711, IMG submission 59098) | Hoatzin crop microbial communities from Cojedes, Venezuela - Epithelial fraction 12 v2 (version 2) | ecosystem: Host-associated > Birds > Digestive system > Esophagus > Crop | place...
AAGACCAGGTTGGACAGGGCTCTGAGCAACCTGATCTAGTTAGCAGTGTCCCTGCTCGCTGCGGGGGGGTTGGACTAGATGACCTCTAGGGGTCCCTTCTGACCCAAAACTTTCTATGATTCTATGTCTCGTTCTGAAAAAAAAACGAAACACACTGTGCTGAATGATATGTGGAAAAATACTGAATAAAATTATTTTCCTCCAACAGTATAGTGGTTAAATCTGTTTGGCAATGTATTTTAAGGAGATAATTTAGCCAGAAAAGAACTGGCAGTAATAATGGTTGATTCTCTTTCCCTTCCTTTAGTAGGTACCTTTGCATCTGTTGTACTGCAAGTCTACATTCAGTGCAATTAATTTTAATATCTGATTCTCCTCCTTGAAAATAGAATGTGTCAACACTTTCACCCTTATGTGGTTGAGTTGATGGCAGAGGGCCAGTGGAGAAAATTGAGATAAATCCTTGAAGTAGACAATCCTCAACCCTGGTGTCTGAAGAGCAGAGTAAGACAATAAAGGGCTGCCAGTTGTCTGAGTACAAGGAGTGTGTTTGGATAGTGTCAGGCTGCACTCGTAACCTATGAAAAACTCCACACCAGGCAGCAGGCCTTGCTGATCCAGCTTCATGGCCCAGCTGATTTTCTGTGCAAGGTTAGCTTTCCAGCTAGCTTCTTGGCTAAAAATTTGTGCTGGGTTACAGAGATATGCACTGAGCACCAGATCCAGCTGACAGTAAGGGGCAATGTACTGGCATAAGAAGACCAAGGCAGGACCACCCTCTTCCAGCTGCAGTGAGCTGTTAGCTCCACTCACCTTATCTTGTGAAACAGCAGCAGCAGTTGAACAATAAATGCAAGACGTAGAAACTAACTGCTTGGTATCTCTTCAGTTCTAATTTGCATCATAATGTGATCTTTAATACATTCTTGACTAAAAAAATAATGTAGAGGTGGAGCTTGCACAGCAGAACAATTTAATATTCAATACTTTGTTTCAGCATGAATTGATTTTTTTTTTAATCTCTTTGCATTAAAAGGATATATGAGCAGATGTAGGAGCTGGTATTTATGTTACAAATAGAACTCGGTTTTAATAGTTACCACAATGAACTTCATGATGGGTAAACATGAAAGGGCACAGCTTCTGTCATAGATCTTATGCAAGAAAAAGACAAATGTAACAGAGTATAAGGAGGAGAAACAAACTTGAACTTTGAAATCCTTTTGAAATCAGCACCTTAAATGTTTATAAGTACTTAATTTTGATGGATTTTACCTAAACATCTTTGTGCTCCAGGCCTATGAGACTCACTCAGTGTTTTGGAGACGATCTGTGGCAGACAGGGAACTGAAGGCAAGTCTGTCAAGTCCTAAAATGAAATACCACCTGCTGACCTGTGTCTTAAATGCTGGGGTTTTGAGTTCTTTTGCCAGCTGTATCTTCATATAAAGGGTGAGAACAAATGCCACACATTTACTTTCAAATAGCGAAGAATATTAATACATATTTCCTTACCTAGGTTACAGAATAGTAACACTTCTTACATATTAACTCACACTAATGTGAACTGCATTATTCCTCTAATGTGTGCTTTACTAGTTAGACAGTCAATTAAGAATTTAAATTACGAACATGTAAGCAATTGCACTGTGCTCTAGGGCTGTATTTTCCCACAAATTCTTTTCTGTTACATTGGATAAATTATCTTTAATTATGAAGTACATAATACAACATTTGTAATAATCTGTATTCAAAGTGAGTTTGAAATACTGTAAAAGATCTTGTGCTTATGGTCAGTGTTTTATTGCAGTAGTGCAAAACTGGTGCATAAGAATTACCTAAGCCAGTTTAATTTGCATTCAATTTCATTTTTCCATTCTCCTCAAGACCACTTAAATTAAAGAACATAACAGAAAATTGATCTATAACATGTGAAAGTATTCCTGCTATTTTCTTCTATATGATTCAAGCCTTGGCAGGATTATATTTACTCACCGTGAGCCATTAAAGGTCCAGTAGAACATGAAACCAGATGCTTAACTTAAGCTTATTTTTGAAACTTCGTGATTTTAGGGAACTAAAAGCCTATCTTCACCCACCAGAGTCTGAGGCAGAACAGTGCAGTACGTCAGCTAGGGAGGCAAGGCTGGTGTAAGCTGCTTTCTGACCCATCTGCTTCTTTCCACCTTCTGTTTTGCTGAGTCTATGTCGTAGCACTGAATTTCAGCTATCCCACTTGTCCTGCAAATTTAAATTCTGAAGTTGGCCTCCAGCTTGCAATGTGGTCTGTGTTGTTTGCAAGACTTCTTTTAGGACTGGAAGATCTGATACAATTTAAAATGCTACTTATTCGTACGTAGGAGAAGGACTGAGAAATATTAAGTAATAAAATAACCTATTAAACCATTTTTTTCTTATTTTTAAACACTTTGAACACAAAAGTTCATATAGCTTTTGAAAGATAAAGTCCATAGAATATCCTTAGTCTTCCACTGTAGCATAAACTGTTATTTTTCCCCCACTTCATTTATGTGTGGATTTGCTGCTTGTTCATGTAGTTTTTGTAACTTAATTAATTCACTCTGATTCTGAGAAACTGCCTCCATCCCATCTGTGAACTGCTTGTTGATGACTGTTCACTTTTTTATGACCTCTTTTCTGTCCATTTCTTTTTCCAGTTAATTTTTAATAACTAAATAGACTGTTATGACTGGGCAGTGGACTGGGAGGGCAGTCACATAGTAGTGACAGGGGAAAACCAAAACGTTCGCAAGAGAAAAAAAAAAAAATCACTTCCTTGGCTGCTTCTTTCCTGAGCTGACTGGTTCAGGAATTGCTTGCTTAACAGTTTGTTTCTGCATTATTTCTGCTTCTCCTAATACATGTTCTCTTCCTGCCTTCAAGTCATTATGCTGCAGGTGTGGTTTCACAATCTGCTAAGGATGGGGTGGGATGGGAGAGGAGCAGGGCAGACTAATGTGCAGCTTGACATGAGGCACTGGTACACATGATGCTCTGCATCGGTTAACTCTGGCTACGTTATTCCAACAACATTCCACATTACGAGGCAAGTCTGCATAGCAGTATTTAGGTTGAAGAGTTCAGCAGTGTATCAGCAGTGTATCCCACCGTTCAAAAGTGGAATGGTTGGACGGGCAGCCTGGCAATCCTTTCTCCATCTGCACTTTAGAAGGAGCCATGGCAGGCAAATAGGGACCTGCTAGGACTGTGCCTCTCTACATAATGAAATTGTCACCAAAAAGGAGGCAAGGTAGCACTCTAAAGAAGGCTGTTAGTTTCTGGATGCTATGATGCTAAATAAAGCAATAGTGTTAGTGGAACTGCTTGAAAAGATGTAGTTTCAAACTAAAACATTAAAGGTTGTATTTAGCAAATCCATTGGAGATTACACCAGTTGAGCAATATCTTCCTTAGCTTACTCCTGTACAGGCACTGCAGCCAGTCCAGTAGTGCAGACAACTAGGAATTGTCTGAACATAAAGCTTTGCACAAAAACTTTGAGATCAAATAACACTGCTTATTTGCTGCAGGGTGGTGGTGTTTGTTTTTTTGGGTTTTTTTTCAGTGTGGAAAGATATTTCGATGTTTTCGTGAAACAAATGTGTACCACAAATAGATGGTTGGAGTTATAGCAAGATAATGAAATATGAACTTGCTTATTTAATCACCTAAATTAAATAACTAGTGTAGTAGCACTTCAGGAGTAACTTTGAAGTGTAGTAATTACCTCTTTTACTATAGCTATTCTAAAATAATTTGTTGTGCAGTTTTTATTTGTGGATATTCTGCAATAACTACTACTGGCCAGTTTTCCTGTATAGACACGTCTACATATATTTGACAGCAGTTTTTGAAAAGGTGAGAGGTAAATGAGGTTTATTTCATGCCTGATGCATTTAAAAATTCTATTATGTATAAATATAGACTGTGGTTTTGAAACTAGCTATAATTTTTCTTTCAAGACTAACATTTTTGGGGCACTAGGGCTGTTCTGTAGCTGAAAATCTTTTTATTCTAGGGAAATATTTTAATTTTCTATGCAATAAACAGGTTAATGATGAGAAAATATACAAAGATAAACTAAAGATGTTTGTACTAACTTGGTAATTGTGTTAGTTGCAAAATTAACTCATTTATACTGTAAATGTTCATAGTAAACGTAGTTTGCATTGCTGACTCTTGGCTTTTGGTGTTACTCAAATGTATCTTTCTAACAGTCTGTTTTGATTTTTAGTAGACGAAAGAAAATCACACTGATGTGCATTTTGTTATACTAGTTGGGGTTTTTGTGAAGAATGAACAGATCTTTGTTGATGAACTATGAAAGTTACTTTTCTTCTCCCTCTCTTTAAAGCCAGATGCTAGGAAGAAAATATATGTCCAAACTCAAGGTAAGAGTTTTGAAATATTGACTAAGGCATTCAATTTATTTGATCAAGTGTTTAGTACCTGTTTGTTTATGTATCTACCTTCTTTGTCCCAGAAACATTTTCTGAAATGGGTAGGGGGTTTGAAGTCCTGGCTCCACTGAAGTTGAGATTTTTGCCGTTGACATTAATTGAGGCAGTATTTCAGTCTCTTAGCCTAAACTTTCAACTCTTTTTTCCCAGATGCCTTACAGTAGGAATCTGAAAGACAAGGTAACACCTAAGGTCTTTCTCCAAAGCATGTGGAAGTTTTGATGCTGAATGAGTTTTCTCTGAAACTCCAAATTCTTTTAAATGCTTGAAGTTGAATTCTCAGTATAATGACACCCAACCAGTATGGACTCCAAAGTATATTACTTATGAACCCAGCATTTTAGGTGTGATTACTTAAGCTAGAGCTCCTGATTTTATATGTCTAAAAGTAACTGTCTACAGATTCCAAAACTCATTCTATTTTGTATATTTCACTTTCAAAGAAAATAAAAATGCTTTTAAAACTGTTATGTTGAAATAACTCATTGTGATGTCTGTTTAGCCCATATTTAGTATGTATTTAAGCCCCTTGTGAGGTGATAGTTAACTAAGAGATTAAACAAATTAATAAAATCGTTTCATTAATAAAATAATTATTCTTTAACAGAAGGCAAAGCAAGTTAATATCCATGTTAGATTAATATTTAATTTTGATATAAATTTGATTTACTTTCTTTGTCTTATGTTAAGAACTTGGGTCTCAGCTGACCTGTATCTGTTTTGGAAAAATATGCTCCCTCAGATAATATTATCTTGTATGTAGATTTTGAAAACCCAAGTTTAGCACGGTGTAAGTGAGCTTAATTCCCTGGATTGCAAAAGTAGTTTATACACTGTGTGATTGTGCAGAATTTTTGATTGAATTTCAGTCTGAGGACTGTGGAAGGATTATGCAGACAACTTCACATTGTTGGGATGAGAAAAGCTTGAGATGGGAACAGCTGTGTGTGGAATTCATTGTGCTTGACAGAAGTACTGTTTTCTTAGGGCAAGGCATCAAGAGCCTTAGTTCAGCCATCCAGGGACCAATCAAACATGTTGTGTTTCTATTTGTTTTCAACACAGGAATTAAGACTACGCCCTGTGAAACATTTGACTGGTATAGATTTCTACAAAATGCAGGTAAAACTCACTTTTTTCCATATTCGTTATATTTATTCTTAGTAGATGTCAATGATGAAAGAAATTTAGAATGTGGTTAACTGATTATGTAATAAAATGACTTAATGATATGAAAAATGAAAAACTCTAATATTAGAGTCAGGCAGAATATTGATCAGATTAGCCTGGTTAGTAAGCTACCCAGACTGCCTCCAGATGTCTGGTCTGTCCAGGGCTGAATTGCACCAAAAGATCAAGCGGTCACAATGTATGGGTCAACGTCCTTGAGAAGGCAAGTTAGGCCAAAGCACCAATACCTGAGCACGCTGTACTTTACAGCTGTGTGACAGAAAATGTGGATGCCTTTTGCAGAAGACCAAATGAGGTGAAAAAGTGGTGAAGAGGGGAAATATGTGTTGATATTTTATTATTTGGTCTTGATCTAGAGCCTGTCTCTGTTTTCACCAAAGTAATGGCGTGTAAGGCAGATGACCTAATTTAAAGTCACCTGATCTTGGCAATGCTTTAATTGCTCCAGCTGCCTTTTCCCAAAAGAAGAATTTGTAGGCATTTTACTGTGGTAAAAAATATTTTAATATTATATTCATCAGTCTGATCTCTGATAGTACAGCTGTTCCCTCTGTTACAAATGGATCCTCACTAGTCAATAGCTTTATCACGTCAGTAAATGTGTGCCATTATTCAAAACTGATGTCCAATTTTAAATTGGGCATCGTGAGGTTATTTTGTTCTCAGTAAATCATGTCACGCAAGCCCAGTGCCACTAAGATTAATAATTTTCTGAAGTGAAATGATTTGTTACTTGCTACCACAGCTTTAGTGTTGATTTGGTCTCATGTCCAACCATTTTATGATCAAAAGAGCAGTCAACAGCTTGAGGAGGGGGAAGCTCCCCCTAAAGAGCATTTCATCTAATATGTTAGAGACAGTTTTTTGCCTAATGTGTACTAATGCAGAAATGCAAAACAATTCATAATGTACATGAAAAGCAAACTAAAATGTGACTCTAACATGTGTGCCTGTTAAATAATAACTTGAATACTGGCATCATATTATTGAGTATTGTTTTTTATGACTCTTTCATCTCATGTATCTTATCAGTCCTGTCTCTATGTCCATCTCTGGTGGCAGCCTAGAATTTCCACTTCTTTTAATGCTGCGCATGGAGGCAGGCTTTTTGGCTGTACCTTTGTGCTTACCACAGACTAATTAGGGGTTCCCACTGAATTGCTTTTCTGGGGATTTTCAGTTTCAAAGTGTTTAAAATTCCACTAAACTTGGAGCAATCAGTAAAAAACTATCAAAAATAGAAGGCAGTTATGCTCAGAAGAATACAGTTTTGATAGCATAGGCTTGCACAATAAAGTGCACTTGAAAAGATCCCTAGCTTTTATGCAGATAAAGGTGTACAATCTCACTCTCCTCATGGCATTTATGATCTTTTTTTTTCCCCCGACTTTTTTCATGAAGTTCAATTCCATATCTAAACGCATTTAATGATTTTTGTGGGAAATATTTCTCCAGATAACTCTTGCCTGGACCTTTAGCAGTATCCTTGAACATTTGTCAAATTCAGGATTCCCAGGACTGGATGTAAAGAAACAGCATATATCCTTTAATGCAATTTATAGTACATTTGAGGCATCAGTGTTAAACATCCTTGGAGATCAGGCCAGACATTGTCAAGTTGTTCTTTAAAATGAAGTAGGCTCTTCAGAATATTTCAAGGCTTTTTTTCATAGAACAGACTTCTTATGAATATTCTTTGCAGTGATTTTTTTTTCAGTCATAGAAAATCCTTAACATTTGACTCATGTGAAATATAACACCAGTACATAAATAGTCTCTTTAAATCAGTGTAATGGCTTCAAAAAGAATTCAGTGATAGATTTAAGTGAGTGGCAGAATGCATCAAATACATTTTACTGCGGGAATCTTCTCCGCTCCCCCAGCCCCTACATGCGAATGGTACCAAACTAGAAGGTAAGGAACCCAAGCTTTTTGTACACTTCATTTGATAGTTTGGGTCGCTAACATAAATAGCATTTGCCTGATACAAACTGAAGCAGGGCTGAGAAAGTTTTTTTATTGTTGTTATTATGGGTGCAATGCAATCTCAGTACAAAACTCATGGAATTAGTATTTTTTTCATAGTCTCAGCAGCAGACTTGAGAGCTGCGGAGGTGATGTTTGTGTACTGTTAGTGTGCTAGCTCCTGTTAAAACATTTATTAGCTAAATCTACAAAAAAAGAGCTTTAAAGTTGATTTGCATTCTGGTTAACAGTCAGCTTCACAGTGTTTGTCTCCTGTGGATGAGAGACTGTTAACAATGGCAGCCAAACCGAAAAGCTGAACCAAATGCAGATTTCAACACAGACTTCAAGAAGACAGTGTTTTCAGTATATTTAGAAACTCAGACTATTTAAGGAAGTACTACTGCCTGCGTCACTCTGGAAGTCAGACCGGATGATCAAAATGTTTTTCTCTGACCTTATAATACAGGAATCTTTATACAGCATAATCAGTTAGCAATTTTAGATGCCTGTCTCTAGACTTCAGAGAGGCAATGAAAGTTCACACTTTTGCTGAAAATTGATTGACAGAAAATGACAAGACAGTTCAAGTAAATGCAAAAACTGAGACTGATCTTCTCTAACTTAGCTCAAGGATGGAGCATAGCTACTTAAGATCACAGACAGGCTTGATGTCATCATACCATGATGAAAGGCTCCTTGATTTCATTGGAATGTGGCTGAAGCTTGTAAGATGTAAACCCTAATAAACACTTGGGCATCATGTGATTAGAAGACGTAGATAACTAACAAAGTGTATACTAATGAACTGAGAAAGCTGATTTACCCAACTGAAAGATAAGACTGAAAACTGGTTTCCTGGAAGGGGACGTAGAGTCATAGGATCAGATGCTTGTTGCACTATCAAATAAAATATGCAATATATTTTTGTAGTTTGATTTTTCTACTCTCAAATACTTTCTGCTTCATAGCACAGCTATTTTCAGAGCTTGAAAAGTTTACATAACCTGTCATGACACACACAGGATTTTACAGAGGCATTATATTTTCCTAAAGCTATGTTGGAAAAAAAAGACCTGCATAAGAAAAATGAAGTACTAAAAGTTTGTGCAGATATGTAGCTGACCATAGAAATAATGATATGATAGCAGCAGTGAACGATGTTCCCCAACAGAGCTTCTTTGTTGTCTGATCTGTTAGAAATAATGAGAAACAGGATTAAAAAAGGATTGCTGGAGAATTTTGTAGTCTATTTTTTCTGGATTAGTAGCCTGCCCCTGGAAGTTAACAGGTTCGTTTAGCTTCTGTTGTCTTCACAAACATATCGGCAAGTCTAGCAATTGTTCACTATTGAAAGTGAATAGCAGTGTAAACACTTTGGATATAGTTATTATCTCCACTTCACCTTAATTTCTAAGAAACAAATTGCTTTGTAAAATAAAAGCTCAACTTCATAAAACATCTGTAAATGTTTGAGATCTGCATGTGGTTAAGTACGTTGCTGAAATAAGACCTAATTGGGCTAATAATTACTGGATTTCTGTGTCATCAGTGGCTTCAGCTGAAGAAACTTCAGAGTCAGTATAAAGTAAGATAAGATGTTGAGGCTGTACTGCAGTAGGACACTGCCATGTCAAACAAGCTGGAAAACCTGGCTGGTCTGAGCAGCTTCCTTTTAACAGTTGACTTGTGAAAGAGATGCAAAATCGAACTCTTGGCGCCAGGAGACTGGAAGGGCTAACGTATGGTATTTCTGCCGTGTGTAGGGAGATTAATTTAAAGAATAACTACAAATGGAAAGATTTAGAATATCAAAAATGCATGACAGAGTTGGACAAATGTATCTGTGTTTCAAGCTCAACAAAACAAAATAACCATCTTAGAGACTGAAATCTCAGCAATAAACCTGTGAATTTCCTTTTCTAGGAGATCAGTTAATACTTCAGATGCATAGAAAGATAGATGAACAATTTTCAGGAGAATAAAAAGACCTGCTGTGGTTCAAAGTGAAGAGAAAGGAAACTGAAAAGGGATATTCACCATCTCATCGTGGCTTAGATTTTGCTTCTGAACAAAACCAAAAATGGATGACTAAGCCCAAATAATATGGACTTGATATTGTTCTCTAAAGGCACATAGAACACAACAGTGAACTTGAAATTGGGACTGGAAAATTAATCTTAAAATTTTTGTTCGTCCTTGACCTAATATTAACGAGAAATATTTTGACTACAGACAGTTTTTTTATGTTACTGGGCAATCTTTGTATACTGCATTATAACCTATAAGTCCAATATTGATATACTTGATAAAGTACACTTAACCTCTAGTACAGATTGGCTTTTAAACTGTAAAGGTATGAATACATTTTAAGAACTTTGGCTTTGTGGGGTTGTTGGTTCAGGTCCAAAATAATAACTTTATATGAAAAATCACATTGTTCCTTTTTACATTTTTCTCCTCTTTAGAGATTTTGAAAACACCCTACAAAAGCACAGTAAAGGCTTTTAAATAAGAAAAATATTTTTTATTTTCTTTACTTGAGCAAGTGAGAAGAAAATTGCTCACTTAAGACATTCTCAGACTGCTTCTTTACCTCTCAGCAAGCTAATGCTTGAAATTACTCATTCACTTAGAGGCCTGCAGCTTTTCAGTAAGATTAAAGATTTGCAGTAATGTATTTATTTTTACTGTACCTCTGTGATTACTACATTTTTTTCCTGATTGTACCTAGAGAGATGGGCTTAAATGAATCTGCTCTTTCAAAATCTGTTTAGATAACACTTCTACTCATTCTCGCCTTTCTTAGAAAAACAATGTCCTTACTAAAGCTTCAGAAATTGTTTAGGCTTTTGTGTTATCTCTCTGTGTTCATGTTTTGCTAGCCTGGCATCTAAGTACAGATTTTTATAAAGGCTGAAGTGTAAACTATCATAGTGTGTCATAATAGTAAAATAGTTGATGTGACAAACTACACAGTTTCAGGTAAGGAACAAAGTAGGAGCCAATGAAATATTAAAGAATAAACTGCTTATTTCCAGTGCTGCATTATAAAATGTTTTCCACTGCTGATATACTCCATTCTCTCATCCTGTTTTGCAACTGAAAACCTCAAAACAGTTTACCGAAAGCTAAACCCAATGCCATTTCTTCAAGTCAAGCAATTATTAAACCTGCTTACAGATGAATGAGTAAGTGTAGATGGATACGTCTAGATTTGACAAACTTTCTCTAGGCCACGCCATGACTCAGAATCACAGCCAGCAGGCGAACATGAATCCTGAGCATTAATCACATTTCGTCTATTAGCCAATATATTTTGTGCCAGGTTCCAATACTATCAACAAATACAGTGGCACAGCAGCTGGATACCCTTTTGATCATGCAAGTCCGCCGTGAAATTTTAAGTGCCAATGCTACATTGCTGTGTTTCAGTTTTTGAGCAGCGTAATACCACCTCTGCTCCATCAAGAAAAAAGAGTTGCATGACTGTGGGAGTTCCATGTCAGTCTTCATCTTCCCCTGTGTCTGACTCGTTTCAGCTCACCCGCAGTTCATTTGTTACCATCCCTGTGGTCCTGTGCGGCGTATCAGGGCAGCACACCGTCAAGCTGACGAGAGGAATGAGTTTTCATAATCCTATCAATCACTGTTCTTGTTTTGACCTCTCACATCTTGCTAAACAGGCGACCTGCTAAGCAGGCTGAAGACTGGCTGGGGCCAATGTGTGACTGTTTTTTATAGATAAAGCCAATGTAACAAATCAGACTACAGCCATAGACAAATACTGACAACGCATGTTTAAAGGAGCATCTCTTACTGACATTAAGCAATTATTTTTGACACCGAAGGAGATGTTCGTTACAGTGACAATGGTTGACTTTCATTTAGTGTATAGTGATTCTGAAGGATGGCTGGAAAACAAGTACCATGCAGTCTTTTTATTTTCATTGCCAGTGATTATGTACAAATTTTCCATTTTGTATTTTCTTTGCGAAGCAAACAGAAGGATGCATGAGCTAAGAGATAATGAAGCACAGTGTGCTGTTTCAAGTCTTTGCTTTTGTAACGGTAAACAGTAATGGGGAGAAACAGACACAAACATTTTTTTGTTATTTGGGTGTTTGCATGTCATTCAAACAAGATAGTGACGCAGTGAATGTATCAGAAGAACAAGTCAGTTGATTGTGCCGTGTGGATGTATTTCCATTTCAGAACTGAATCACATGAGGTGGTAGTGTCTTATTACAGATGAAGTAGCCTGTCTGGGAAAGGCAGAATGGTAGCAAGAATTCACATACTGAAAGTCTTGTTTCAGCTGAAGGAAAAAGAAAAAATGTCGTCTTTCAAATACCAGTTTTCACCCAGCTGATGTCTATAGCTGGTAAAGGCAGCTATTGCTCTTATTCTCTTAATATGTCCCCCTTTTCAGCGTTCTTGTGAGGACAAAGCGTACTCAAGTGATTGCTTGCTTGTACAAATAGCTGCCTTACCCCCCCAACAGCAGGGCTGCTAGCAAGGCCTGAGAATACAACAGGTGGGAAAACACCGATGCAGGCAGCATCTTGATGTGTGAATTTAACCATTTTCAGTGAATGAGCAGAAAGCTAACAAGCTACACAAACACTGCTGAAGTTTGATCTGAAGTAGACAGAGAATGAGTAAACTCCCAGCACTACCCAGTGGCAGTGGCGTGCTGGTAAGACAAGCTTCTCAGGAATGTCTTTATGTGCTTCTGAGTGCGTGGAGTGGGGAAAGTCTGCCTATAGAAATGACTGAAGTGATGACTAAGATCTACAGCGTACAATAAAATAAAACTACAGCTGATTCTCACTTCACTAAATTGAGTGGCAGAGGCAAACCCCTTTTCAACTAGGCTTTCTATGGCAGTTTTCAGAAATGCCAGGTAGGATCCAGTCTGTAGTCCAGTGTACCCCGTATCTGCTGTTTCAGAGAAAAGTGCATAAAATTTTGTTACAGACAAGTAGGACTTTATGAAGTTGCGTGAGGGGGATTGTCTGCAGTGAGAGTTCAAGGTTGTGAACGTTGATAGGTGGGAGTTCATAATTTAAAAGGAATGTTTGTGCCAGGAAATTAAAAGGAATATTTGGGTAGTTAAAATGCAATCTGAATTTTGCTGACACTTTCTAGTAATTTGTTTTGTGTGAGTTTGTCATGAATTGAAACCACTGCTGCGTATCTTAAAAACAAACAGTATTAATGGGTCATTGCAGCAGAAGAATGGCTTTTTCAATCCAAATGTATGTGTATTATAAATTACAAATTATTTCTTGGTTCAATAACGAGTAAAATATTACTTACCATGTCTGCTGCAGCCACTCCTGACAGCTTAAGTTTAAGTTAAAGGAGATAGACTCAATACTGAACTCTGTGACCGGGAGTATTTAAAAGTCCCTGAACTGGATTTTAATTTTAAAGGCAATAGCACTTGAGTATGTTGCGAATCGCCACTCTCTCGATTCTCCCTCTCCCACAGATAGAGGTTTGATGCAGAGCTCACGTTAATCCAGCTCTTTGACGTGAGGGGAGATATTCCTGGCGTATTCCTGGTAGGGAGCGGACCCTGCAGTGAAGTTATACAACACTGTGAGGAACCGTAAGCTGGTACCAAGTCTGGGTGATCTTCAATTGCAAATTGCAGCAATTCAGTGGTGCTGTATGAGCAGCTGAGTTGTTCCTGCAGCTGGTGGTGAGTGGAAGGGGAAGGGAGGAGGAGGCCACAGAGGAGGGAGCCCTGCAGCGTTCAGCAGCAGCAGGGCACCGTGCCACCATGCCTGTCCTGCTGCCTTTCTCTGGTGATCAGAAATCCCACGGACAGTCATTCTGCCCTTGCAGCATGGCCCCCCTGGTAGCTGCGTGACACAGCCCCGGTGTGGGACCCAAGTGCTGACGTCCCACAAACAGCCTGCTGCCGAAGAGCAGCGGTTTGCTGCTCCATGTTGAACTGCCTACCGTTAGATAATCCACATCATCCATCCTTGCCACCAGCTCCATAAACAGGTGAACTGAAGGACGGCAAACCGATTTGTTCAGTACAGTAAATCAAACGTGAGCATTTCAACCCCTCTAGTGTTTATTAAATTATGTTGTTGTTATGTGTGTTCATTCAGCAATTGTGAATTATGTTGTTTTATCATAAATACATTTTACCAAAGTTCATCACATAGTGACCCTTCTCCAGAAGTATGTTCTGAATTAATTGTGCTGTCATAGAGCCACTGGCAACTGCAATAGCATACATCAGATCTTCTTTTTCTAATATAGTCTACAAAATTATTTTTATGGGTTGTTGCTGTGTATTTGCAACAGAGATTCTCAATGACAAAAGCTCCCATGTTGAGATTTTTTTTCCCAAATTATTTTTCATGTGTGTTTCTTATCAATAAGAAATATATGTTTTGTATATATTTATATAGTTAAAATAAATGCTTTGCAATAATTTAACTTCTAGTTAATTATTCTGTAGCAGTGCTAGTGCTTTAGGGATAGATAACTATGGGACATTTACCTGATCTTTTATAACAAAAAGTGGCAGATCAAGAGCTCTAAATCCTTACAGCCAATGATTAACTAAACCTCGCAATATCCTTGAAACAGGTGTTGAGTTTTTGTATGGATGCAATTTTTTTCTCCTTATGGGTAGAAAAACTGAGGAACACACTGATTTGTATAGTTGCCTAGTCAGTCAAAGCTGGGTTCTTGTGTTGAGGAATGCTGACCACCAGCCATTTCTCCAAATCCTGCACATTCACTGCCTCTGGAAATAAACTCCTGTGCCCTATAAAATGATGTGCATGATTAAGTTCTCCACTGAGTTGATTGGAGGGTTGATGTGAGAAAAAGAAACAGAGGGAACAATAATGGGAATTTTTCAGAATAGACCCTGGTACTGCTTTTACCATGGTATGTGTTCATTCATTAA
>Ga0065711_1043682_pt1 | contig 14580 bp, 9 predicted proteins | sample Hoacrofraction12_FD_59098 | JGI IMG/M metagenome (GOLD analysis project Ga0065711, IMG submission 59098) | Hoatzin crop microbial communities from Cojedes, Venezuela - Epithelial fraction 12 v2 (version 2) | ecosystem: Host-associated > Birds > Digestive system > Esophagus > Crop | place...
CCTTTTTTGTAACTGGATGATCAATCAAGCCCGGAATATTTTCAAGCTGGAAATGAAAACCCAGGAAAAGTCAACATTCTGTGACTCATTCTGGTCCTCTTTTATCTTGCTTTATCTTTTCTTCCTTCAGTGGATGACTGCTTGCTTTTTTTGGCAGAACTTTCCAAAGTATCACTTGTATTTTAGTGATTTCTTTTCTGTCTTCAGTACCTTCCACAAAGCGCTCTTGCTGCCTTCATGAAATAACAGCAGATCTTACTGAAGAGTGGTGTAATTAAGGTTTTGTATGTTTCCTACTTTTTATTTCAGGCATGTTTGACAGAGAAAACAAAGGTGGTGTGAACTTCAATGAATTCACAGGAGTCTGGAAGTACATCTCAGACTGGCAGAATGTCTTTCGAACGTATGACAGAGACAATTCTGGAATGATTGACAAAAACGAACTAAAGCAAGCACTAACAGGTTTTGGTAATTCATTTGTAATTACAGTATTTATGACTGGGTTATGTTATCAAATTAGCTTTTTATTCTTAGGGCTGCACTGCTCTGACAAATGCGACTAAAAATGAGGCAGGTGAACTGCAGTTACCCTTTTAGGTGTAAGGCACCTTTTAAAGATGTCCATGCCACAAGCACTTCTTTTAAATCTGTTTCCTTTTATGAAAAAAGTGAAACTGGATGTGTCAGTACATGCATGCAGAACGTTTTCTGTCTCCCCTGTTCGCTGCTCTGAGAGCGTTACCAATGCTTTGGGTAAATGTCTGAGCTTACAAGGTACTGGATACAGCTTTCTGCGTTTGAAAACGAAGCCAGCTGTCTGCGCGACGGTACCGTTCTGGTGGCAAAAGAACTTTCACTCCATTGGCTTCACTTAAAAACTTGAGCTGCAGTGCTAAACCGTTCCCTCAAGCAACTAGTCACTTAATTATGTTTACTGTGACTCTGTCTATAATTAAGCACGGTTTTTAATGCATGCATTTTAGTTTAATGCCTTCGTTGTGCAGTGGAGAAATTTGGAAAAAAACCCAAACTTGTCTCTTGTAACTCCTTACTGTCTTCTGGTTTTGTTATACACGCCTGCTGAACAGCCCAGTTCTTTTTATAGAATGGCTGCGGTAACTGAAACCTCCTAAAGCATTTCTGTTTTCCAAGGTTACCGACTGTCTGATCAATTCTACGATCTCCTTATTCGGAAATTTGACAGACAAGGAAGAGGACAAGTTGCTTTTGATGACTTTATTCAGTGCTGTGTTGTTTTACAGGTAAGAAAGGAGATGTACTTTCATGCCAATTTAAAAAAAGAAAAAAAAAAATCACCTTTTCTTAGACTTCTATGGTTCTCCGTTTAACTATTAGATCCAGAACTTGCTTATAAATAAGCCATTTGAATAAAGTATACAAGAGGTGCTAGAAGCATCTTCATTTACCAGTCTTCGCTCATTATCCATTTGCATCACAAGTAAATTTGATACATTTTTTTTTTTTGTCCTGTTAAATACTTTTCTGGGGAAAAAAAATGTAAAATAGTCTCAGAGTTTTAGAAGGAAAACACTTAGCAATATTTCTGTTAGTTTAATACACACACTTCATCTGGATCTTGGGTGCGTCATGTCCTGTGGTGCCCGTAATTCTCCTACCATCTGAATTGTGAGGTTTTTGTTTAGCTTTCTGTTTAACGCTTTGATTAAATGGAATTTGACCTAGCAGCTGAATTATTCAATCTTCCGTTACTGCTGTTCCTGCAGGGACAATGGTAGTAAAAGATGTTTAAAACAAATAACCAGAAACCCTTTCAGTAACAGAAATGCAAGTGTGTATGTATATATAGAGAGAACACTGTCATTTTACAGGTGTATTACTTTGTTTAGAAATCAGCTCACCTCAGTGCTTAAGGTTTCTCTGCATGTGTCTGACTTTTCTGAAATGCGTGTAGGACTTTGGGAAAAAGTTAGTGAACTGTAGCAGTGGACAAGCTGAGTTTTAGTAGGTTAGGGAACAGGTTGCTCTTACGCTGGCCAGCACTGCAACAGTATCTTAAGATACCTTCTGATACGCAACATGAAGAGAAAGGAGTGCCCTGTAAAAGTAGTATCTCTGTTATTTGCATACAGGTGTTTTGTTCTTCTCCTTCATGTCTATAGCCATACGTCTGCTGAAACATCAGTGGCCTCTATATTCATTTGTAATGGAAGCCAATTATACTGTATTGTAAACTTAAACTCTGGTAAAGGGGGCTTTGAGCATCATCCAGCTGGTGTTAGTGAAACCATGCTGGTGGTTAGTTTGGTCCGCAGTCTGTACTGCCTGGCACCCCCGGGGTTTTACAGAGACGGCTCAGGCGCCACTGATACACAGAGCACAGCTGGCTAGAAGATCAGACATGGACACGGCCCTCATTGCATTCTGCCTCCAGGTGACTCTCCGATGTCGCACAAGAAAGGTGTATCGTTCCCCTCCCCCCCTCCCCCGAAGTGCCCAGGTAGCCTTAGGCATTGTATTGTAAGCTGGTTTTAAAATCGGATCTGCTGCCCAGCTCAGGCACGAGACATGGCAAAGGGCCACCTCTGTATGCACAGGATTGTGCAGTGTCTGCAGGGGGATGAGCAGCGAGGGTTCACGAAGCTACAGCAAGCTAAGTGGCAAGGGGAATACATGGCAGTCTGCACCTTCCCGATGTACCACAATGTCTGGTTTTATTCCTCCCTTTTCAGAGGCTGACTGATGTGTTCCGCCGTTACGACACTGATCAAGATGGCTGGATTCAGGTGTCCTATGAGCAGTATCTTTCCATGGTCTTCAGCATCGTATGACACTGATAACTAGGAACTGCACACTTGGCATTACACAGACTGGAGTTGCCAAATCATCCTGTACTGAATAAGATTATTAATGTATTATAATGGATATAACTTCACATTCTTAAATTTTGTATGTTGCTCATCACCTTCAGAATCTGTATTTGAGTTGGTTTTTGTTTTGTATGACTGTACGATATGACCATCTCTGCTGACTGTAGTACAGAAAGCACAGAATCTAGATTTAATTGGTGCAATGTCAAACTTAACCTTTTTCCACATATCCTGCATGGGGAAAAATGACTCTTTAGAAATGCCAAATTCAAATAATGCTTGTTAGTTTGTAAGAGTTGAAAGTCAGAAGTTGCACAACATGTTTTGCATGTGCCTTACTTTTATAAGAGTTTATCGTATTAATTTTTAATACAGGATTTAAAATTAAGTAAAAATATTAGATCAACTTTTATAGTCTACTTCATTTTTGTACAGCCTTTTTTTAGGGAGGTGGTGGTTTTGTTTCTGTATTCTAGTTTTCTACAGTTCAGGGGTCCCTCCCACTGAACAGCAATGGCCTTTTTTCCTTGCCTTATCTTTTTATTTTCTAGCTGCCTCCTCCTTTCAGGGTATCCTTGGAACATCTTCAAATACAGCTTTTTCACACCTGTGTCCAATACTGCATCTTCCTGTGTGAGTTCCCTACAAAAATAAACTAAATCTAACTACTCAGGATATATAGTTCCCTCTGCGTAGTGGGCTCGTTTAACACCATCAGTTTTTTCTTTTTGTGCTGAGGCACTTACTTGTAGTGACACCTCACCCTCCATCTCACCCTTTACAGAAGGAGAGGGACTCGGTGGAAAAACTGAACCAAAAAAGGTAATGACTGATTTCCACCACCATCTCCTGATCACACACCATCTCCTGCAGTAACTTTGAAGAAGCAACTTGGAGGAAGCAAAGAGAAGTTAACAAGTTATCTTAGACTATGCTAAGACAATCTTAACCAGCATTATCCAAAGAACTTAAAAATACTAAAGCAGCACAATTAGTTACCCGTAACTGCTACTTTTAGCTTTTATTCAAAGGCTTTCCAAAACTGTAGCCATACTGATTTATTCGCAAGCCCTCTCCCCTCCCCAGCTCACTGTACGCAGGCAGTCTGTGTTTCGTAATTACACGCAGCCCCAGGCAGGTAAGCTGGTGAGGCGAGCGCCTGTACATACACTGATGCTGTCAGTGATCCCAAGCAGCTATTTCAAGAGATCATGCAGAGGGTTTGGGGTCCACAGCCCACCTGCTTAAAAAAACCCAACATCATAAGGTTATTTGCAAACGTCTCAGCCAGTATCTGGTGTCAGGGTGAAGACAGCCAAGGGGCAAGTGCAGTTAACAACTGAACATCTGTCCTGCAGTGAAGCTGCTACTAGTTGTCAGGTGATGAGCAAACAGGCCCTTAGTGACAGTTCAGCAACATTTTCTGAACACTTCTCTGGCGTGAAATACTTGGGGAGAGACTGATGGTCCCCCCAGCGTAAGCACACAGAAACAAGGAGCTCTCCCAAAGCACTCTGGGCATCGTCAGCCACAGGGCCAGGGATTGTTTCTGGGTGAGGTGGGGGAGCAGGAATGTCAGAGACCACCTCATCCAACAGCCCTGAATGAATGCTGAAAGTTACTTGTCTTCAAGGAGGCAAGGAAGCAAAACTTCCATCAGTTACTGCTTGACCCTTAGCTCCCCAGCAGGCTGAGATGGTCACTAGCTATGTTCTTTTCAGAAACAAAGCAATTGAAGATCCCCAAAATTTTGGGCGCAAAAGAGCTTCTCCATTAAGAGGCCCCATTTAAAAGAGCTTCCCCATTCCTCTCCCACTAAGGATTCTGTCCGTTTGGATAACGGATCCGACCAAATGAAATGCAGTAATTCTGGGAAACATTCTGAGGAACATTAAGAGATTCAAGGTATCAAACTGAAACTAAGAAAAGCTGGAGCCTGAGAAATTTCCCAAGTCATCTCCTGTGAAGGATGTCTCATTTTTGCAGCCAATCTCATTACGCTTCACTGCCCTTGGCCTGGAGCAACGGGCTCCAGCGCTTTCCAGAGGAGCCTCACTGCTGCAGAAAGCCATCACAGTGGCTCTGGACTGGAGTGACCCAGCTCAGTGGGAAACTGCTGCTTCTGAAGGTGTGAACGCAGGGACACCCCAGACCACGAAACTGGCTGGAAAGCAGACCACGTATCCCCCCAAAGCATGTTCTAGTCCAGCTTGTTATCAATGGCTTTTTAAGGAAATCTGAAATTGGTTCAACAGCAGCCTCAGAACTCTTGCCTCAGCGTCAAAGCTTGTGGTGTAGCTTTATTGGCGCTGGAGGACGGCAAGCATTTAAAGCGATGCTGCTCTGCAGGCTCTCAGTGCCTACTGTGGGAAGGTGGTTTCCTGAAGAAGGACCAGAGTCTAGAGAAACAGGAGCAGGCCCGGGGCTCATTCTGCTCCAGTTCTGTACCACACGGGAGCCAGATAAGGCAAAGAGATTTCTTGAGAGTAAGGAGTAGCCAGAAGTTGGTTCAAGGAAACTGGCCAACGCAGCCAAACAGAAGCAACAGGAGGTCTCAGCTTATGCAAGCCTGTTGAAGAAGTAACTGGTAGGATGACAGAACTTCCAAGGCACATTTTACTTTTATTTCCTACGAGATCTTCTTACCTGGTGCCTTTGTGGACCCTGCTGGTCAAGATGCCAAAAAGGTCAGAAGCCTGGATTTATGTTTTCCTTTCCCTAGCGTCATTTGAATCCCCCCGTAAAGGTTGGCAGGGTTGAACTGAGTCAGAACGAGTAAGACAGGCTCCAAAGTCGGCACCTCTCAGAAGCTGTGTTTGTAGGATGAGCTGCTGGCTAGAGAGAAAGAAGTGAAACGGGCAGACAGATCCTCAGGAAGGATCCTGTAAAAGGAACCAGTCCTAGCTGCAAGTGCCTGCAGCGGAAGGGAAGATGTTACGGAAGCCCTCCAAGTGAGGCAGTGATGCTCAGTACTCGCAATTCTACACAGCTCTGGAAAAAAAGGAAAAATACTCCTCACTCCTGTCACAGGGGTAAACAATTCCTTTGCAGAGCTGTGCCCTGAAGATGCTTCTGTCTATTTCTTTTTGCCCTTGATCTGAATGCTAGGAAACTGAACTTCGTGAAGGAATATGTTCCTGCAATAACAAGGATGCGAATTGTTTGACACAAGTCAGCTACACCTGTTTGCTGGTATGGGACACAGGGAAAAGGAATTCTCTGAAACCGGTTGCGGAGGTGACGGCTATAGACCAAAAGTCAGTCAAACCTGGGAGTGCCACGTGGCACACCCAAGGCCAGTATCAGTACAGAAACTGCACAGTGAAGCTCTTCATTTCCAAAGCTAGGAAGATCTTTGGGAAGAAGAAAGTTAAAATGAGAACTAAGGAGAAAGCAGTGATGCAGCTGAAACTGGCTCAGCCAAGTGACTGAAAGAACCTGAGAACACCACACTGCTGGTAGTAATTGCACATAAGAGATAAAGCAGGCCTGGAGTGCACGTGACAAGATACCACCAGCTTAAAAAAACATTCCCTACATGATAGTGCTTGTGTATAAGCAGCAACAGACAATCATCTTCAGAACTTCACTGATCTGGGCAAGAAATGAAAATTGAAATGGAGAAGCAAAGGGCATTTATGAGACTCCAAATACTATCTACAGCTCAGGAAATCTTCAGTAAATCAATGCTGAAAAGCATTTCCTATCTTAACATGGTCACTACTCCAACTCCATTTCAAAACACAAGAACCATTTCCCCAGTGCAAGACCCTGCACAACAAGCAGGGATGCGGACTGTTCCCCAGAACAAAAAATAAGAAGGAAATGTGGAGGTGGAAGGAGCATCTAATTTGGGCAGAGATCTTCCAGCCATTGTATGCCATTGGGATATACCGTCAGGGCAGTAAAATCCCAAAGGGAATGAGAAATGGGAAAACACAGCTCTCTACAACGACCTCAGATGAAACGGTCTGAACTTGACAGAGCTGTAGTAGTAAAATCCTAGTATTTTCTAGCAACATTTTTCTACAGTTTGAGGATTTTAGTTGCACTACACTTTCTGTGGAAAAAAAACCTACAGTAGTAACATTCACACAAATAATTTCTGGTATTTTTTAAATGTAGATAATAACTGATCAGTCCCATAGAGTTTTAAATCAAAACTCCGGCAGACACCTGCATAGAAAATATCGTTTTTCTCCTTTAAGCAAGAAAGTCTACTTGTAATTCAACAGATAAAAGTGTATGGCACAACTACTGAGTCTGTGCCATTAGAAACTACTTAAATCCTTCAATAAGTACGAGAAGGAGAAAAGGAAAGAGTGAACAGGACAAAAAAGGAACATTGTTCTTTTCTGATGCACAAACAAAACAATTACAGAAGAATAATTTTTGGGAATCAAGTTTATATGCCCCATCTTCAATTGCTTTGTTGCCTTTGTGTTAAAACTTACATGACAGGATCAAAAAAATTATCTTAGTGAATGCCAAAAGATGTGTGACAGATCATGAAGACTAACCCTGGATTAGCACAAGTATTTAATGCACAGAGACAGAGAAATATTTCAGGTGCAGGTAACAAGAAAAATGATAGTCCACAACACTGCAGTGAAAAGGAAAATGGACACTGGGGAGTAAAGTGTTTCACTTCACCCCTTTTCTTTAGCCCCACGTAAGCTGGATTTGACTGGATAAAGTAGACATCTAAAGCCAGGCATTCATGAGCATATGGCTCAGAAGTGTGGGGAAAAGCAAACATAGGTATGGACGACTGATAAACATCATGAACTGGTAAGTATTTCTCACTTAGTATGTAATTTTGATTATTTATTTTTCCCTATTATTTTATCTGATTGCCTTATAGGTTCTCCTACTTCTTAGTATGCTTTTGCCAGTAGAAAGAATCAAGAATTTTTATTTTAGTACGGATCAATCCATCAAATGAGTTTTTAAGTCGATTTGCAACCATTTCATTCTGAACAACGTGATAAAATCTGCATATATTCCACATGTCTCTCTATACTTTGCAAAAATGAAAGCCAGAAATATGCCCCATTACATACCAATCCCCTAGAATAGATTACATGATCCTCACATAGCGTCATGTTAAGACAGATACCTTTGCTGTGAGATTCTCCTTTCTTTATCTAAACAGAAATGTAGTGTATCAGTTTCTGAAATATGCTAATTATAAAGCCTTACATTAACTGAACTGGCCTTACGTTTGTGTGAAGTAAACCTGTATTTTCATGCAACTGGCCTGTATTTTCGGTGATTATTCTTCTTAAGTAGATAACATAAAAGTAAACCTTTCTTTTTTTCTGAGTTGGGAAGGGCGATAAAAGGGTTATTAGCTTTTTGTTGACAGAATAACATTAACATATTTTCAAAAAATAACAAAAGATTTTTTTCGTAATATACTAAGATATAACAAATACATTAAAAAAGCCTAAACAAAATAGTATGTTCACCTCCATTATGTGCAAGTTTGTGTTCCAGCTATATTTCACATGTTAAAAAATTAAACCCTACCTCCCTGCCCCCTTCCAAAACCAGTCAAGCACAGAATCAAATGCAGTCTCGTTCCTGAAAGCCGAGAGACAGAGATTCTTCAATCTGTTCATCTGTTTCCAGTTCAGCTGTTGTTGCTTCCTTAATCTTTTCCTCTAGTTTCTACTAGCACATTCACTAATGTCTGAATGTTGAGTCCTAGAAAGGGGAGATAAAAATGTTTAGAGTTACTTCTATTTCATATTTTTCACATAATACAGCAAAGGGAATGTTAAAATGCAAGTTTCACTATTAACTAGCTGTCCTAATTCTAGTATCGTAAGCATAGTTTGCATTTGTCCAAACTCACGCCCAGTGACAGCTGTACAATAGTAGCTTATGCCCAACTCCCTTTAAATCCCTCTTATAATCTATTTCCAAAGGATAATCTTTTATTTTGAACAGTAGATCACTATTTTTAACATTAAGGAATATTTTTGCAATAATTGGAAAAAATAATTTGTCATATAACAAACCATCTCTTTGATAACATCTCTCTTTTGTTATCCCAATGCGTTGGGTCCATCTGGAGTAATTTCATCTATTATCATGCCATCTAAGTTTGGTTCTGCATGCATTCCAATATTTTTTTACTTTGCGCCAATACATTCCCTCCCCATAGTTGCCACCCCAACAGTACAACCTCGGATCCTGATATAAGATGCCAGTTAGAAAGATGACCTAGGACAAACCTTTCAATTCAGGAAATTTTTGTGCTATCAAAATTTCCTCCCACTCACAGCTCTACTTAGTTGTCAAGAGGCCAAGTCTCCTCAGAGAGGCAATTAACGCCATTCCTCAGTTGATACGGCTGTTGAGCAAAATGAACTCAACTCCTCTGAACGGAGTGTACTATCTCTGCAACACGCAATCTCCAGCTTATACTAAAGCAGCTATGTTGATGTAACTCATTTTGAGAACTAATCACAATCTTACTTTGAAGTGCTGGATAATATGGAGCAAACTGTTTGCGCGTCCTGGTCACTGTAGGTATATCCTGTCCTCGTAGTCTATTCAAAATACTGGGAGAAAGACCAACAGCATCTTCATCAAACATCTCTGAGCTTCTGAATCGCTGGTAGTCTCTGTATGAACCACTGCCAGAAAATGAGTACTGATGTGAACTCCAATTACCCTTGTAACCTGACTTCTGATGCCTGAATCCTTGACACCTAGATTCCTGGTTCCACCTAGACTCCTGGTTCCAGCTAGAGTCCCCGTTCCACCTAGAGCCACCTCTTCCCAAAACAGCAGAACTTGCAGAAGACATACAAGTATTCACAGACTCATCATTCGTGTAAGAGGAATAGTTTTGCGAAGAATAGTTCGTAGAATATCTCCCAGATGAAGGATATGAGGCAGAAGACTTGGGATAGGGGAACCCTTGATCATCTACACTCCTTGCTTTTGTACACGCTTGTCGATTCCTCCAATTCGTACTTTCCCCACCATATGAGATTCTGTTATCACGGAGCTTACTTCCTCGCACATCGCCAGACATATATTCTGCTGAGTACTCGCTCACTGGACTTATCTCATAGGAAGAGGCCCCACCAGCCGAATTACTGTCAGATGCAGACCGGTGGAACTGTTGCAGCCATTCACTATTGCCACTGGCAGGACTTCCAGTCTGAAGAGCAAGAGAGTCCCTGAGTACAGACGTCACTGCAAAGTCATTAGATCTCAGTCCATAGGAAAATGAGCCATCATTTGTTTGGTAACTGTATGAGTCAGCAGGATCAAAAGAAGCATCTGCAGAACATTCTTCATACTGAGACAAAAAACCTTGATTCCAGTAACAATTTCCTGCGTGAACAAATAAATAAATAAAGGGCACTAAAAGTTAGCCAAATATTAAAACACCAACTGAAAACACAACTACTTCGAGGTTTTATGAAGTGGCCTTCTGTTCTTATCACATTTCCTGCCTTTATGTCTTACCTGAGTCCGGCATCTTTTCACCCCAAAATCCTGAGGTTAAATAGGTTAGGAAAAGTTACTGCTTGGGTTTCCAGTAACCTTTACTGCTGTAATACTGTTCAGTGAGACAGAAGTGTTCCTTGACAGTCCAGGTTGAAGTCATGAAGGCTTCAGAAAATGGTATCCTGAACTGACTCAGAGGGCAAAGACACACAGTACTCTAGCAAGGAATCACGATGGATGGCCATAAAAGTAAATTTTTGCAATCTGTGCACTGTTAAGAGTAGACTTAGAGTAGTAGAACAAAATATCTAATTCACCTTTAGATTTTCCATATGGCTTATAGTGTTTTGGGATGCTTTTCCTTCCTGGAAACTTTTCTTGAGATACTGACATCAGTGGCCTCAGACTGTTAGTGTAATTAACCTAGGTAAAACAAAAGGTCAGAATGTCTGTTTTTAAACTCAAATCTTGAGCATTCTAAAAAAAAAATAGCAAGTTCCCCACAGAAAGTTAGCAGAGTACAATTTTAGGTGGCAGCAAACTCCATATGAAGGATGTGGTGTTCACAATTACCACATCAAATCACAATTTCCAAAAGCATTTCAGAAAAATACATACTGAATTTTGTGAACCAGTAGCTGCCAGAGTGATGAGTCACTTTAGTACAGATTCTGGTCCTTCTTCAGACCCTTTTTTCTAGAGGTATTCCATTTTAACACAAAGAAGGTCTGGAGGTTTGTAAGGACCAACAGAAAGAAAGGAACATACTACCAACCTTAGTCTTAACAGATTAAAGCTCTCAAGTGGAAGCAGAGCTACAAGCCACCAGAAGGAAAGACTTATCCACATGCCCACAAAAGAAAGAAGTGACACATTTGGGTAGCACTTAAAGCATGATTAATCTTAGAAAAAAAAGCCATCATGCAAGGGACCAACTGCAAAGGAAGGATGACAACCAGACATCACAAAGCAAAATTGTACCTGTAACAGGGGAAGAATATATGCAAAAGAAAACCAAAACAGACAGAAGATGATGGAAAACTAACAGAAATGTGCCATCCAATCAGTGTATTTGGTGCTTAGAAACTGTAAAAAAAATTATAGTTAACTGGGGGGTTTTGACCTATGCCTGAACTGTTACACTTTGGTAGGGTGTAAACACAATGAGTTCAACCACTCCTTTCCTTCCAATGGTAAAACAATTCTGGTCAAAATTAAGTTACTTACTGCTGCTTTCTTCTCACAAAAGGCCTTCAAAGCTTCTGTAAGTTCCTGTGTGATATGAACAACAAGTGTTGCTTCCGAGTCTGATGTGATGTGAAAAGTCTCCTGTTGAAAAACATCATTAGAATTGGTCACTAGGACGCCATAGGATCATATACACAAACAGATCAAAGTTATACTTCGATTTTGGTATAACCAAGTTTATACTATTAGTTGATATATAAGACATACAAAATATGCATACACTCACACATATGAAAAAATAAAATTGTGAACATTAATTATGGCTTGATAAAAGGTAAAACATAAACCTGGATGTCTGTGCCACTCCTATACTGCCAATCATGAACATTTTGCTGCAGATAGAGAAGGGCACAAGTCCTAAATTTATTCTGAATAAAAAGTAAGCTTCAGCACCATCAAATGCCTCTGATTCCTCCATTTTAGTGACAAAAAGATGAGAGTTTTCATTATAACTTTCCTACGTGTAATTTTGGGAATAAGAGATACCAAAATATATTGATACAGTTCTACAAAGCACAGAACAATTATGGCTATCTGTCTTTCTAATGTCCAAAGAGACTGATTAGTAAGTGTATGAAGTTATAAGTAATTACAGTAAGTTAAAAGAATATAGGCAGTCTGCTGTAAGAAATTCCTGTAGATAACAATCAATTAATGGTCTGCCAAGCATTTCTGGTAGTTTGCTGATTATCCTCAGACCTGCTTTTTCTCTGCCTCTTCCTAAAGTCACAAGTAACCACAGCTGAAAAGAAAAAAAAAAAAAGAAGAAAACTGGAAGAGAAAAAAAATCTCTTCAGTTGGTAACGAAGCACACAAAATATTCCACTTGTGATTTCAGTGTATAAACACAATTCAGACTCAAAGGAAATTTTGTAATTGCCTTAGGTACAGACCCTGACTTTCACGGGGTAAAATGGTGAATATAAACAGTCAGATCTTTTCACAACACAAACCCAAAAGAAAAACCGAGGCTTACGACGCCACCGCTAACAGCAACTGAACTGCCAAACTCCCTGGCTCCGGCACGGGCAGCTGTGCTCCGGTCTCACCCACTTCCACCCAGCTGCCCAGCTCTGCAGGAGCAGCGCCAGCCGCAGCACCACGGGCAGCACGGCTGCGCGGGCTCCTCTCCCGCAGCGTTATCAGCGATCCCCTCAGACACAGACAGCCAACAGCACCTGAGCAACACCACTGCTGCTCACGCCGCTTGGCCCTCAGCAAAAGGAAGAATGATCCCGTGTCCTGGTTTCGGCCAGAGAACAGGTAGAGAGCTCACATTTAATCTAGCAAGTTGTTCTGAGACGACGTTATGCCACAGCTGCACTGGCTTTCCAAAGAGCAGAGTCCATTAAAATAGGACTTAGAAATTAATGTGGTGGTGAAATGAGAGGCTCCATCACAATATTCACTGCATCATACTGGTGAAACTGCACAACTCACCACAATTATTTTACATACATACATACCAAGAACTCCAGAGCCTTCTGTTTCCGAACAGGATCATTCTGTGGGATTGCAGAATGGAGAAGAAAAATTAAAAGACTGACTACTACTACTATTTGTTGCACCATCTTGTACAAAACAAGACCTTTTAACCTTTTATCCAAAAACAATAGTCAACACAAAGAAAAGACAGCAACTTTAGGTCACAGCCACAAATGTATAATGTTAGAGCCTCAACAGCAATTAGGTTGCAGCTACTACAAATGCAACTGCTTTACTTCCAGCACTGGAAAGAAGACATTTCACATCTAAGCTACACACCTACAAGAGCTACCTTTTCCCAGGCTTTCCTCACCCAGGACCCACCTCATGTTTAAAAAAAAGTCAAGTGCCCAGCTGCATCTAGCATAGTACCTGACCAGCCCGAGGCCGAGCAGAGCCACGGAATACAGCAGGTTACAAAACCACCTCTGCCACTAAGCTAAAATGAGGCAGCTCCCAGTGCGTGTGCCCAGTGCTATTCAGGACAGACACTTCAGACGTCATTTTGAGTTTCAGCTTTGAGTGAGAAAAAAGGACTGTAAATCTTTAGATTTCTCTTAAGATTTAAAGCCATCCTTCAGTATACAACACCTTTGATCTGAATAGGGGCAAAACAGAGCAGTGGAGGCTGCAGCACAGGCTGGGAGACCTGGCCTGCAGACACTGGGTCTGAGACTCTCAGTGAATTTGAACAGGAATTATGAGAGCTAAGGTGGATGAGCATCCTGACGTACAGTACTCATTTTCCCTCTGCTGTGATGAACACAAAACTCTGGTCACTAGGTCAATTATTTTGCTTCTGCAATAATATTAATAAAATAGCAGATGAAGCCAAAGAGTGAAAGTTTTTCAGAAAAATGAGAAGCAAGCATAAGGAGACTGCTACAACATAAGACACTCGCAGAGTTACTATCTCTACATACCTCATGCTTATAATCATCTTCCCACCTTAAAAAGAAAGATATTAGAATCTTATGATGTATTCTAGAGATTATGAAAAAGTTAGGTTTACTCACAGTATCTAGAACCAAAATATTTCAATTTCCAAATTTATATCACTTACCAGTGTAGATATCTTATTCTATGGCATATTTGAAATACTGTTACTGCTTAAAGCTCCTTATTCTGACTGACTCTCAAAGAGATCAGTAGTACCGATGAACTGCTTTACAGGTCAGCTAAAGGCAATGGCTAGAGCAGAGGTGGGTTTTTTCTTCCTATATAAGCAGAGGTGCCTTTTATCCAACTTACACAAGCAATGGCATCCCAAATAAAGTGGTAACAGCTTGAAATTTGAATTGCAATTTCTTTGTGTACAAGTGCATCAGACTGCTACTGAACTGCATAACCAGCACAAAATTTCAAAAGCCATAGCTACTATTTCCTCACAGACAGAAAGGAACAATTTACACAAAAAAATACGTACAGTAGAAAGACAATATAAAATATTATCCCCATGTCATGACGTTACAGAAAAGTAGATCATCTTAAAAAGTAAAGGGGCCTAAAAAAAAAAAAAAAAAAA
>Ga0065711_1009888_pt1 | contig 14579 bp, 11 predicted proteins | sample Hoacrofraction12_FD_59098 | JGI IMG/M metagenome (GOLD analysis project Ga0065711, IMG submission 59098) | Hoatzin crop microbial communities from Cojedes, Venezuela - Epithelial fraction 12 v2 (version 2) | ecosystem: Host-associated > Birds > Digestive system > Esophagus > Crop | place...
TGTGAAGGTGGCAGCGTAGTCGATGGCCTCGGCAAGCTCCTCGCGGTTGTGAGCGGGGCGGATACCTACGCTGGAACCAGAGTTGGCAGGCTTTACGATAACGGGGTACTCCAGCTTCTTCTCGATGGCCTCAAGCACTGCATCGCGGTCCTTGTACCAAGCCTTGTCGCTGCACCAGTAGTAGTCCACAACGGGGATGCCGCTGCTCTGCAGGATGAGTTTCATGGTAATCTTGTCCATACCGTTGGCAGATGCCAGCACATCGCAGCCCACGAAAGGAATGCCTACACAGGCCAGAACGCCCTGAAGGGTTCCATCCTCGCAGTTTGTGCCGTGCAGAGTGGGCAGAATCACATCCAGAGTGGCAACGACCTTGTCGCCGAAGAAGCTCTTTTTGTTGGCATAGAGGTTAAAATCCCCATAGATGGGCTTCATAAATACCTCGGTGCAGCCAGCCAGAAGGGCCTTCATGTCCTTGTAGTTGTCAAGGGTCAGAAGCTTGTCGCCAGAATACCATTTGCCCGTCTTAGCGATATAGATGGGCACAATCTCGTACTTCTCGGTATCAAGGGCCTCAATAGCCTGAAGTGCGCTTACAACAGAGATTTCATTCTCTACGGAACGTCCTCCGAAAAGGACACCAACTTTAACTTTCATATCTTTCTTTATTTAAACATATCGGGTAAATCATTTTCATAGAGCACCACATCCCCAGCCTTAATCACTCCGGAAAGCTGCTGGAGGGCATCGGCAAGAGAGTCAGCCTGGTAGAGATGGCCAGCCTCGATGCCTGCCTTCTGGGCGCCCTGAACTATGGCCTCGCGGTTGAGCTTGTTCACAACCATCAGGATATCAGCCTTACCAGCGGCGTAGGCGCCAAGCTCCTTATTGGCCTCGAACTGCATCTGACCCATCTCCACGAAGCCGGGGGTAATCACAACGCGCTTGCCACCTTCGGGGAGTTTCATCTGCGAGAGAACATCCAGAGCCATGCGGGCACCAACGGGGTTGGAATTGTAGGCATCGTCCAGAACCACAAGCCCACCCTTGTTGCTAATACTCAGACGATGCTCGACCTGCTGCAGTTTAGTGGTGGCAATCTTAATCTGCGAAGGACTTACGCCAAGATGCGAAGCAACCACTGCAGATGCCAGGATATTCAGCACATTACTCTCACCTAACAATCTGGTACTCAGGGAGATAGTCTCCCCTAGCCCCTCAACATCGAACTTGGTTCCCGAAGCGGAATACTCCAGCCCGGTGGCACTTACATCGGCGCTATTGCGGATACCGTAACGGACTATGTTGCAGTTATCGGGCAGAGTGGCAGAAGCAATGGGCTCCGAATCGAAATTCACCACCCCAAGCCCATCTGCAGGCAGGGCGCGAAGCAGTTCGAACTTGGTGGAAAGAATATTCTCGCGGGAGCCGAAAGTCTCAAGGTGCATATCTCCAACGGAAGTCACAATACCTATGCTGGGATGCACCAAATCGCAGATTTCCTTGATATCGCCAACCCGCTTTGCGCCCATCTCCACGATGAACACCTTGTGGTAGGGCTTGAGCTGCTCGCGAACGGTACGAACCACGCCGAGGGTGGTGTTGAAGTTGCCCGGAGTAACCAGCGTATTGTACTTCTCGGAGAGCATCCTGTAGAGGAAGTTCTTGGTGCTGGTCTTGCCGAAACTGCCTGTAATTCCGATGATTACGAGGTCGGGACGGGCCGCAAGCATCTTGGCAGCATCGTTATAGTACCACTTGCTGATGGCCTTCTCCATAGGGCTGTTGATGAGGTTTGCCAGCACCACTACGAACGGAGCCAGAACCAGAATAAGGCAAGCCACAAAGGCGGGGATGCCCAACTTAAAGCCAAGGAAAATCAGCAGGGCAGAAATAAGCAAAGTAGTGATTATCAGCCTTATAACCCTCTTGGTATAGGCAATCTTTATCTTGTAGGTCTGGGTGAATTCCCTATAGGCGATGTAGGCCAGAAGCACCGCGCCGATAAGCCTCAGCACAGGGGTCCAGCAGAAGGCAAGGGTAAGCACCAGCAGCACAAAACCGTGAGTATAGAAACTCCCCTTGAGCCAACGGAAGAATCTGGGAGCCATGTAGGAGTTCTGCTGAAACATCTGGATGTTGTAGCGCATCACAGCTGCCCATGCGGCAAGGTAGGCTATACTAAAAAGGACTGTGCTTATCATTTGACTTTAAAAAAGGATTTTAGTACGGAAGAAAACATGCCTGGGGCATCCAGGAAGGAGAAATGGCTGCCACCCTGAACCTCAACCAAACCCGCATCGGGGATGAGTTTTTCCATCTTCTTGGCATCGGAAAGAGGGGTGGCGGTGTCGTTTGTGCCCCAAAACAGCAGGGTTGGAGCCTTGATGAGGGGCATCCTGTCGCAGAGGTCCTCATTGACCACCTTCGAAAGTATGGCCTTCATTCGGGGAGATGCCTTCTGGTAGTCGGAAGACCCGGCGTTGCCCCTATAGGCATCGAAGAGTTTCTGCGAATGTAACACCTTGAGCAGCAGGAACTTGACGCACTTGTAGCTGTAGACCTTGACATAGTAGCCAAGGCTGCGTTTGGGCTTTACGCCCGCTGCATCTACCAGCACGAGCCTGGACACATCTGCACGGGAAGCATAGAGAATGCTCACTCTTCCTCCAAAGGAATGTGCTATGAATGAGGGACTTGCAAGATTCAAATCCTTGCAGAAGGCCTCCAGCATCTGGGTATATTCCTCAACGCCCCACACATCATCGGGCTCTTCGGACTCTCCAAAGCCAGGGAAGTCCAGCGCCAGCACATGATAGTCCCCACTCAAATCGGCAAAAAAGGACTTGAAGATGCTATGGTCGCATCCCCAGCCGTGCAGGAAAAGCACCGGTGCGCCTTCCCCGAACTCTTCATAAAAGACTTTCTTGCCCTTGTAGATGTACTCCATTACTCAAAATAATAGTCTTCCTGCGAATCTGCAGCATCGTAAACATCGCCTTCCTGGCCTGTACAGCCGGGGTTGTCGGACTCCATGCCAACGGGAGGGATGAACCTGTCCTCGGAGGTAATGCCCAGAGTTCCATCTGCCAGACATTTCTTCATCCAGATACCCCAGATAGGCAGGGCCATGCGGGCACCATCGCCAAGCAGATGCACCTGACGGTCCTCAGCGCCCACCCAAGCACCTGCGGTGATGGTAGGAGTGTAGCCGATGAACCAGCCATCGGAGTTGTCGTTGGTGGTACCTGTCTTGCCGGCAATCTCGCCCTTAAGACCGTAGAGCCAGCGCAGACGGGCACCTGTACCCTCGTTTACAACGCCCTTCATCATGTCAATCATCAGGTAGGCAGTCCTCTCACCGATGGCCTCGCGCTTGCGGTTGGTGCATTCGGTAAGGACATTGCCCTGATTGTCCTCGATTCGGGTGACATACATAGGCTGCACATAGATGCCTCGCGAAGGGAAGGTATTGTAGGCTGCAATAATCTCGTAAGGGTTAAGGTCTGCAGGACCAACGCAGAGGGCATAAACCTCGTCTACATGGGAGGCGATACCCATCTTGTGCATCATCTCGGCCATTGCGTGAGGGCCAAACTGCTTCATCAGGTAGGCTGAGATGTTGTTGGAAGAGTTGGTAAGACCCCATTTGAGGGTGACAGTCTTACCTATAACTGATGCGCCGTCGGTGGAACGAGGTGTCCAGATGGTTCCATCGCCTGCCACGAAGGACTGGGGCACATTCACTACCCTGTCGCAAGGGGTCATACCCTCCTGCATTGCAAGGGTGTAGAGGAAGGGCTTGATGGTAGAACCCACCTGACGCTTGGCCTGGCCAACATTATCGTACTTGAAGTAGCGGTAGTTAGGGCCGCCAACATAAGCCTTCACATAGCCCGTTTCAGGCTCAAAGGCCACAAAACCGCAACGCAGCATCCCCTTGTAGTAGCGGATGGAGTCGTTCGGAGTCATTGTGGTATCGATGTAGCCCTGCTTGTTCCACGAGAAGATGCGCATACGGGCAGGCTGGTCGAACTGGGCATAAATCTCGGCATCGCTCACCCCGGCCTTGTGCTGGTTCTGGTAACGGGCACTGGCACGGCGGGCGTTCTTCATGATATTCTCGATGTCGGATTCGGGTGTGCCGCTGGCAAAGGGACCGTTCTTCTTCCACTTCAACGTGCGGTTGAATGCGGGCTGAAGGGTCTTACCTAGGTGCTCCTCAACTGCCTGCTCGGCATATAACTGCATCTTATAATTAATAGTAGTATATATGCGGAGACCATCGCGGTCGAGGTCGTACTTCTCGCCGTTGGACTTCTTGTTCTTGTTCAACCAGCCGTAGATGTCGTCATCTGCCCAGCGGGTAGAGTCGGCTATGTAGTCTTCCTTGTACTTGTAATCGCCGCGCTTAGGCTTCTTGGCATTCATGTCGCGGCGCAGACGGTCACGCAGATAAGGTGCAAGTCCGGCGTTGTGGTCCTGAACCTGGTAGTTCAGCGTAATAGGGATAGCGCAGAGGGAGTCCACATCCTCCTTGTCGATGTAGCCGCTCTTAGCCATACGGCCGATTACGAAGTTGCGCCTGTCGAGGGCCTTTTCGGGGTTGATTACGGGGTTGTAGCGGGTAGGCTTGTTCACCATACCTATCAGCGTTGCGGCCTCTTCGATGGTAACTTCGGCAGGGAGTTTCGCGAAGAAAGTCTCGGTTGCCGAACGGATACCGTAGGCGCTACTGCCGTAGAATACCGAATTGAGGTACATATCCACAATCTCGTCCTTGGTGTAGTTGCGCTCAAGCTTAACTGCGGTAATCCACTCCTTGAGCTTGGTCCACACTATGGAAATCTTGCTGCTGTTGGCAGGACGGGGATAGAGGGTCTTAGCCAGCTGCTGCGTAATGGTGGAACCACCACCCTGGCTGCTATCGCGCATCAGCACGGTCTTGAACAGCACACGGAACAAACCCTTTGTGTCAATTCCTGAGTGATTATAGAAACGCACATCCTCGGTCGCGATTGCTGCTTCGACCAGATAGGGGGACAATTCGTTGTACCCCACCCATGTGCGGTTTTCGATGTGGAAGGTGTTCAGGATCTCTCCACCTTCAGCAATAACCTGGGTTGCGAGCTTGCTGTCGGGATGCTCAAGTTCCTCGAATGAAGGCACTTTTGCAAACAGGTAGACCAACAGCAAAAGAAGGAGCATCAGGGCAAACGGAGCCATTACGATGATCCAAAACCACTTGGTTATCTTCTTCTTTGTCGCGTCTTTCATTTTTTAATCTTCGATTACGGACGCAAAATTAAGAATTTTCCACAACAAATTTTGAAAATTTGGGAGTTTGTGCTTTACTTTGCAGTTTGAAATTGAAAAAAAGTACGTTTATGGAGGGAAATCTAGTCATCGTTGAGTCTCCGGCAAAGGCCAAGACCATTCAAAAATTCCTGGGAACGGGGTTCACAGTGAAGCCCAGCTATGGGCATATCCGCGACCTGCAGGAAAAAACCCTTAGCATCGACATCGATCACGGCTTCAAGCCCGAATATGTTGTGCCCGATGACAAAAAGAGGGTTGTATCAGAACTTAAGAAACTCGCAGCGGGGGCACAGACAGTGTGGCTCGCATCCGATGAGGACCGCGAGGGAGAGGCCATATCCTGGCATCTTGCCGATACTCTTGGGCTTAAGCCCGAAAGCACTAAACGAATTGTGTTCCACGAGATTACCAAGGATGCAATTCTGGGAGCCGTGCAGAATCCCCGCACCATCGACATGAATCTGGTGAACGCCCAGCAGGCCCGCCGCGTGCTCGACAGGCTGGTAGGATTTGAGCTCTCCCCCGTGCTTTGGAAGAAAATCAACCGTGGACTCTCCGCAGGCCGTGTGCAGAGCGTTGCACTGCGTCTGGTGGTGGACCGCGAGCGCGAAATCATGGCCTTCAACCCGGAGCCATTCTACCGCGTAGAAGCCAACTTCAAGATTAAGGACAGTTGGGCAAAGGGCACACTGGACACCAAGTTCAACGACATCGAAAGCGCCCGCAAGTTCCTGGAGGACAGCATCGGAGCCAATTACAGGATTAGCAATATCGAGAAGAAGGAGGCAGTGCGAATCCCTCCGGCACCGTTTACCACCTCGACCCTGCAGCAGGAGGCATCCCGCAAGCTCCACATGCCCGTAAGCCTTACGATGCGCATCGCCCAGGGCCTGTACGAAAAGGGTCTCATCACCTACATGCGTACCGACTCCACCAACCTCTCATCGCTGGCTCTTGGTTCTGCCAAGAAGTACATCACCGAGAACTTCGGCGCAGACTACTCCCATCCTAGACAGTACCGCACCCACAGCAAGGGCGCACAGGAGGCCCACGAGGCCATCCGCCCCACCTATATCGCCAATGCCGAAATCAGCGGCACGGCCCAGGAGCAGAAGCTCTACAACCTCATCTGGAAGCGCACTGTAGCATCTCAGATGGCTGAGGCCAAACTGATGAACACCGATATTACAGTAGATTCTGACAAGCGCGCAGAAAAATACCGCATCACCGCATCGCAGGTGCTCTTCGACGGCTTCCTCAAGCTCTACATCGAGGGCAAGGACGACGACACCACCGACGAGGAAGATGTAATTCTTCCCGAAGTGCAGAACGGCGAAGCCCTCACCATCGGCGCAGTCAAGGCAGAATGCAAATTCAACAAGCCACCCTACCGCTACTCCGAGGCAACCTTGGTCAAGAAACTGGAAGAACTGGGCATCGGCCGCCCTTCGACCTACGCTCCTACCATCTCCACCCTTACCACCGGCCGCGGCTATATAGTAAGAGGTGACAAGTCGGGAGAAAAGCACCAAGTTACCAACCTGAAACTCAGCGGCAGCAAAATCACCGAGAGCGAGAAAACCGAAGTCGTAGGCGAAGAGCGCGGAAAGCTTCTTCCCCAGGAGGTCGGAATCATCGTAACTGATTATCTAGTAGAGCATTTCCCCGAGGTTATGGACTACGATTTCACCGCCAATGTGGAGAAGGACTTCGACCATATCGCCGAGGGCGAACTGCAGTGGAACAAGGTCATCGAGAAGTTCTACGGACCCTTCCATAAGTTGGTAGATACCAACATGCACGACGGGCAGTACAGCCATGTCAGCCGCGACCTCGGAACCGCCCCCGACGGCGAGCCCCTGATTGCCAAATACGGCCAGTACGGCGCCTATGTCCAGAAGGGTGACGGCGACAACAAGAAGTTCGCAAGTCTTGGCAAGGGCCAGCTCATCGAGACCATCACCCCCGAGGAAGCCCTGAAACTCTTCGAACTCCCCCGCTGCGTGGGCGAATTCGAAGGCAAGGAAATCAAGGTCACCAAGGGCAAGTTCGGCCCCTACTTCAGGTGGGACAACGCCAACTTCTCCCTGCCAAAGGGCAAAGACCCCCTGAAAGTCACCCTCGAAGAGTGCGTAGCCATCATCCAGGCCGGCAAGGAGGGCACTGGAGTCAACGCTGTGATAGCCGAGTTCCAGGGTGGCAACCTTAGCATCATCAACGGCAGATACGGCCCGTACATCAAGTATTCGGGCTCCAACTATAAGATTCCAAAAGGCACTGATGCCGCATCTCTCACCGAGGCCGACGCCCTCAAGATTGTCGAGGAGTCCCAGCCTACTTCCGCTACAAAGAAATTTAGGAAAACCTACAAAAAGAAATGAGTATGGCAAAGTATCAACTCGACGAAATCGACCGCAAGATTCTGTCCTTTCTAGTAAAGGACGCCAGGATGCCCTACCTTGAGATTGCACGCGAGTGCGGTGTCTCGGGTGCAGCCATCCACCAGAGGGTGCGCAAACTGGAGGAAGCCGGCGTGATTACAGGGTCCCGACTGCTGGTAAAACCCAAGGCCCTGGGGCTCAATGTGTGCGCCTTCATCACCATCCATGTCACCGAAGCAAACAAATATCCCGAGGTTATTGCTGAACTGAAGCAAATCCCCGAAGTTGTTGAGTGTCACTTCATTACGGGCAAAGGCACCCTGCTTATCAAGCTCTACTGCCTGGACAACGAGCACCTTATGGAAGTGCTGCTGAACACCATCTTGAAGATTCCAAACATCCAGTCAACCGACACAATGCTCTCTCTCGACGAGGCATTCGAGCGTCAGGTTTGGGTAAAGGACTTCAGGAGCACCAGCTTCGACAAGACTCTCCCTTCCAAGAAGAAACTACCTTCCAAGAAATAGGCGTGCAAGCGCCATATCTTCAGGAGTGGTAATCTTGATATTATACCTGTCTCCAAGTATGTAGGAGATGGGTATATTCTTTTTGCGGGCAACGGACGCATCGTCAGTAAATGCAGTGTCGTAAGCGAGTGTATAAGCATCCTTTATGGCTTCGGACAGAAAGACCTGCGGAGTCTGCACCGCATAGACGCTGCTGCGGTCGGGAGCCTGCTGCCCCGAATCCACCAGGGTTCCACCATCTGCCTTGGAAAGAACGGCAAGAGTATCCACCGTCGGAATCACCGGCACAAGGGCCTGGACGCTGGACATCTTGGCGAACATAGCCGACAGCAATTCGGGAGAAACCAAGGGGCGAACCCCGTCGTGAATCGCCACTATAGCCCCGTCTGGAACCTTTTTGAGGGCATTCTGCACCGAGTGGAAGCGGGTGATGCCGCCAGGGACGATGATTTGCGGTGCATCGAAGTTGCGCCTTAGGCTCATCTCCTTCCAATCTTCGATGTGCTCGGCGGGCAGAACCGTCACCACCTTGATGTCAGGAACCGCCTTGAAGAACTGGATAATGCTCCGCTGGAGGATGGGAATGCCGTCAAGTTCGAGAAATTGTTTGGGCACAGAAGCCCCCATACGGGTGCCGCTGCCGCCTGCAACAAAAATTACATATTTTTTTCTTTCCATCATTTAGGATTTATTGGGCAAAATTACTTATTTTTGTTTACTTTTGTACTAATTAAAACCTAGAGATAAAAAATGGCATTTTCTTTTTTGAACCAAGAGCTGGCAATGGACCTCGGAACAGCCAATACGGTCATCTACCAGAATGACCAGATTGTGCTCGATGAGCCCAGCATCGTCGCAATAGACAACAAAACAAACAAGTGCATCGCCATTGGCAAAAAGGCCAAGCTGATGCATGAGCGCAGCAACCCCGGCATCAAGACAATCCGCCCGCTGCGCGATGGTGTAATCGCAGACTTCAACGCCGCCGAGATGATGATCCGCGGCTTTATCAAGCAGGTAAACAGCAAGCGCCGCAACCTCTTCACCCCTAACCTTAAGGTGGTGGTTGGCATTCCTTCGGGTTCTACCGAGGTTGAAATCAGGGCCGTGCGCGACTCTTCCGAGCACGCTGGCGGACGCGATGTGTACCTGGTATACGAGCCTATGGCAGCAGCCCTGGGTATTGGTCTGGAAGTACTTGAGCCTAAGGGAAGCATGGTAGTCGACATAGGTGGTGGTACCACCGAAATCGCCGTAATCTCCCTCGGTGGTCTGGTAATCCAGGACAGTATCCGTACCGCAGGTGATGTGTTCACCAGCGATATCCAGTACTACCTGCGCCAGCAGCACAACATCAAGGTGGGCGAAATCACCGCAGAGCAGATTAAGATTGCCGTAGGCGCGGTAATCCCCGACCTGGACGAAGCACCGGAGCCCTATGTAGTCAGCGGTCCTAACCTCATGACAGCCCACCCCGTTGAGGCAACCATTACCCACGACGAGATTGCCCACTGCCTGGACAAGAGCATCGCTAAAATCGAGACTTCCATCCTTCATGTGCTGGAGTCCACCCCTCCTGAACTCTACTCGGACATCGTACGCAACGGTATCTACCTTTCAGGTGGTGGCGCCCTGCTCAGGGGTCTGGACAAGCGTCTTACCGACAAGGTAAACATCCAGTTCCATGTAGCCGACGACCCTCTGCACGCAGTTGCAAGGGGTACTTGCCAGGCTCTCAAGCACACCGACGACTATCCCTTCCTGATGAGGTAAATGCCCAAGGAAGCGAGGTCATATACCGGATTTCTGACTGCGGCAATCTTTATCCTGATGGAGGTTGCCGCTGTCATTCTGCTATCCCGAACTTCCAACCTGCAGAACATCTGGATAAACCGCGCTACACACCGCGTGCTGGCTACTCTATGGGGTAGCGGCGAGAGTATCCGCAACTATTTTACGCTGGACGAGCAGAACGAGGCGCTTAGCCGCGAGAACGGCGAACTGCTCGCGGAACTGCACAAATATCGCGAACTGGCCTACTCCTACGAGTATTTTGCAAGTATTGCGGATACAACCGTTAGCGAGTACCGTTCGGTTCCCGCGACCATCATCAAGGCTAGCCGTAATACCCAGCACAATTACATCATCCTGGACAAGGGTAGCCGCGATGGGGTTCGTCCCCATTCGGGCATCATCACCCCTAACGGAGTCGTTGGCGTAATCGAGTCGGTTAGCGAGAAGTACAGCTACGGCATTACCCTGATGAATTCGCTCGTTAGCGTTAGCGCCAGGGTTGGCAAAACGGGCATCGTGGCCCCTCTCGAATGGGACCGCAGCCATAGCGACAAGGCCATCCTGCGCGACCTCCCCATGTACTACAAGATAGTCCCGGGCGACACCGTCTGGACCAGCGGCTATTCCAACCTCTACCCATCAGACATCCCTCTTGGCACCATCGAGAAGGCCAAGGCGGTGGATGGCAGCATCAACCAGGTCGTTGTTAAACTCTTCCTCGACTTTAGGGCCCTGCGCTATGTGAACATAGTGGAGAACCGCAACCGCGAGGAAATTGAAACCCTAGAAGAAGAAGGAGGAGACCAACAATGAACCTGAAATTCCCGCTTACCTACATCCTGCTGGTTGCAGCCCAGATCCTGCTGGCTAACTACTTGAATCTCAGCCAGTATGTAGTGCTATGCTTCCTTCCTGCGATGATTCTGATTCTGCCTATCAAGGTCAGCACCATTGCCGCTCTCTGCATCGCATTTGCAACGGGCATGGTGACGGATTTCTTTACTACTGGTATCCTTGGACTCTGCACCGTAGGCCTTGTGCCTGTGGCCCTCTGCCGAAACTGGATTATCCAGCTGGTCTTCGGTTCCGAGCTCTTCTCCAGGCAGGAGGACATCAATATCCCCCGTCAGGGCATGCCCAAGGTGATTCTGGCCACCCTGATTGCTACGGGGCTCTACTTCCTGATTTTCACTTGGGTAGATGGGGCAGGCACCCGTCCGCTGAACTTCAACCTCATCCGCTTCGGGGCCTCGCTGGCAGTCAGCACCGCCGTTTCCATCTACATCATCCATATTCTGACATCGGAGGAGGTTAGGCGATGGAGGTAAACAACCGCACCCATATCCTGATGATTGGCCTCTGGGTTGCCATTGCGGTTCTGCTTGCAAAGATTTTCTACATCCAGATAATCGATGGCAGCTACAAGCGCGATGCGTCCAACAACTCCAATGTCTACGAGACCGTCTACGCCCCTCGTGGCATCATCTACGATAGAAACGGGGAGATTCTGGTGGGTAACAATGTTACCTACGACATTCTGGTAACGCCCCGTGATGTCAAACCCTTTGATACTCTGGCACTTGCCGAGGCCCTTAATGTTACCGTGGACTTCATCAAGGACAAGATGGAGTACTACCGCACCTACCGCAGCCGTATCGGCTACCAGGAGATACAGTTCGTAAAGCAGCTGCCCGTAGAGCAGTACATGAAGTTCGCGGAGATGCAGTACGCCTATCCCGGTTTTAGGGGTCAGGTGCGTAGTGCACGCGAGTACCCCTTCAACGCTGGTGGCAACCTGCTGGGCTATGTGTCCGAAGTGGATGCCAAGGACATCAAGAAGGACCCTGAGACCTACAAGAGTGGCGACTATATCGGCAAAACGGGCATAGAAGCGGCCCGTGAGGCCGACCTTCGTGGCGAGAAGGGCTACCACATCTTCCTGCGCGATTCGCGTAACCGTAAGCAGGCCGCATACGCTGGCGGTGCCTTCGACAAGAATGCTGTTCCGGGCAAGGATATCGTAACCACCATCGACGCCCATTTGCAGCAATACGGGCAGGAACTTATGACTGGCAAGCGTGGCAGTCTGATTGCCATAGAGCCCGCTACAGGCGAGATTCTGGCGATGGTTTCCAGCCCTGGTATCGATGTGGACATCCTTTCGGATATCAGCAAGTATTACGGCAAACTTGTCACCGACCCCAACAAGCCGATGTTTAACCGTACCGTGCAGGCTTCCTATCCTCCAGGTTCCGTATTTAAGTTGGTAAACGGACTTATAGGCTTGCAGGAAGGTGTTTTGGAGCCTTCGTATACCTATCCGTGCTCCCGCGGTTACGCTTACACAGCAGGGCATAAACTGGGCTGCCACGGCCACGCATCTCCACTTAACCTCACGCAAGCGGTGATGATGAGCTGCAACGCCTACTTCTGCTATGTGCTTAAGAACTGCCTTGAGAACAAGAAGTACAAGACGGTTGATGATGCATTCGACAAGTGGAGGGAGTATGTGCTGAGTTTCGGCTTTGGAAGGCCTCTCGGCAGCGATTTCCCTTCGGAACTCGGCGGCAATATCCCCACTTCGAACTTCTACGACAAGCATTACGGCAAGAACAAGTGGAAGTTCTCGAATGTGGTGTCGCTATCCATCGGCCAGGGAGAAATCGGTGCTACACCGCTCCAGATTGCCAATCTTGCCGCTATCGTAGCAAATCGTGGCTACTACATCATACCCCATATCATCAAGGACTCCGACCATCTGAAGATTGACAACAAGTACCGCGAGAAGCACTATACCATGGTGGATACCACCCAATTCAGCAAGGTGGTCCAGGGCATGTGGCTGGCGGTCAATGGTGCTTCGGTGGGTGTAGGTGGTGGTACCGCATCCCGTGCCCATGTGGACGGGCTGGACATCTGCGGCAAGACGGGTACAGCGCAGAACCCGCACGGAGCGGATAACTCCGTCTTCATCTGCTTTGCACCCAAGGACGACCCGAAGATTGCGGTAGTGGGTTATATCGAGAATGCCGGTTGGGGTGGATCCTGGGCCTGCCCTATCGCATCTCTGCTTGTAGAAAAATACCTCAACGGGGAGATTTCCGAGGGGCGCAAGGCCGTTGAGGAGACAATGAAGACAACTTATTTTATCAAGGGATGGGAAGAAAGTCAGAAGTAGAGCGCGGCATGCGTAAGACGGTAGACTGGCAGCTCGTCATCATCTACCTTCTGCTGGTGTTTATCGGCTGGATAAACATCTACGCTTCCGTGCATTCCGGCGAAGGCGGGTCGATTCTGGAGTGGACTTCCCGTAGTGGCAAGCAGTTCGTTTGGATGCTCACCGCCTTTGTCCTGGCTTCCATCATCCTCTTCCTGGTCAACCCCCAGATTTGGGAGGTAATATCGGGCCCTGCCTATGTTGTAGTGGTGTTTTTGCTAGTCGCGGTTATCTTCCTGGGAACCGCCCATAAGGGGTCTCGTTCCTGGTTTTCCTTTGGGCCTGTGAGTTTCCAGCCTGCGGAGATTTCCAAGATTACGACCTCGCTGCTGCTGGCCACGGTGATGAGCCGCCCGAACTTCAATGTCACCAACAAGAGCGACTTCTGGAAGGTGGTGATTATTCTGGGCGTGCCAATGCTGGCGATTCTGGCAGAGAGCGAGACGGGTTCTGCCCTGGTTTATGTGGGTATGCTGTTTATGCTTTATCGCGAGGGGCTTTCCGGTATCTTCATCATCATTATCGGCATCGCCATTGTGCTGTTCATCCTGACGCTGACCACCTCGGTGAAGGTTTCGCTGATTGTGGTGGCCCTGGCCGCTCTGATTTACCTTATGGTGATTCTGCGCCGTACCCGTTCCCGTTCCAAGGAGAGGCGCAACGCCATGTGGCTGGGTGCCGGCCTGCTGGTTGGCTGCATCGCGATGGTATTCCTTACCCAGTTCGCCTTCGAGCATGTACTGGCCGACCACCAGCGCAGCCGTATCGAGGTGCTGCTGGGCATTAAGGAAGACCCGTCAGGCGCTGGCTATAATGTCCGCCAGAGCATGATTGCGATTGGCTCTGGTGGGGCAGTCGGCAAGGGCTTCCTGAAGGGCACGCAGACCACCTACGGCTTCGTACCCGAGCAGAGTACGGACTTTATCTTCTGCACAGTTGGCGAAGAATGGGGCTTCCTGGGCTGCCTAATCGTGATTGTGCTGTACGGCATGCTGATTTCGCGCATCATCTCCGACTCCGAGAAGAGCCGCGAGTCCTTCACGCGCATATACGGCTACTGCCTCGCCTGCTGCCTCTTCATGCATCTGTTCATAAATATCGGCATGACCATCGGCCTAATGCCCGTAATCGGCATCCCGCTCCCCTTCCTCAGCTACGGCGGCTCCTCCCTCTGGGCCTTCACCATCATGCTCTTCATCTTCATCGCCCTCGACCGCCAGGAGAACAAGTACTTCTAGACCCAGATTTACGATTAGGGCTTAAATCGTTGATACACAGGGACTTAATGTTCGGACGTCTCCCGTGAAAGCAGGAGACGTCCGAATGTTAGGTGTTTGATAG
>Ga0065711_1043683_pt1 | contig 14579 bp, 8 predicted proteins | sample Hoacrofraction12_FD_59098 | JGI IMG/M metagenome (GOLD analysis project Ga0065711, IMG submission 59098) | Hoatzin crop microbial communities from Cojedes, Venezuela - Epithelial fraction 12 v2 (version 2) | ecosystem: Host-associated > Birds > Digestive system > Esophagus > Crop | place...
AGTCCCTCCTTGTTTGTTAATACAAGGTCCAGCAGAGCGCCTTTCCTTGTTGGTTCCTCCACCACTTGCATCAGAAAGTTATCATCGATGCTCTGTAGGAACCTCCTGGACTGCGCCTGCCTAGATGTATGGTCTTCCCAACTGATGTCAGGGCGGTTGAAGTCCCCCATGAGAACCAGGACCTGTGATTGTGAGGCTGCTTGCAGGTACTCGGTAGAGAAAGCCACTGAGTGCTACCAAACAGACAAAACTGGTATCCTGCTCAGGAAATCCCCTGAGGTAAAATTAGTTGGAAGCTGCAAAAGTATTTGTAGGAACTGCCGCACAGGAAAGTTTGGGTTTTATTGCTTCCTTAGGCACCGCTAGGCAACCCAACGATAAATAATTACACAGGCCAAATCTGGAACTGCTGCCTCACTCACTACTGAGGAAACATCCCCAATGAGGGTGATAGAAGAAGTGCCAGAGTGAAAAGCATCAGAAGAAAATATAATAAAGGCTCAAAGATCTGAGCCTTAAACATCTGAGCAGGCTGTTCACCTATTTCAGACAAAGGTTCACTCTCATTGGGCCCTTCACCTGCACACAGGGAGGGGCAGGACCAACAAGCCATTAGTGTGTGGTACTACATAGATTCGACATCGCTTTGGAACCTGACTGTGTTCGAATGAAACAACTAAAAATGGCATGTTGTTTTAGTACAGCAGGGAAAACTGCTTGGTGCACATGGGGAATTAAGAAGTCCACGGTCTCTAGTTACTCTTGTAACGAACAGCCCCCTGAGGAGCTTCACCGTCTCCCAATCATTGGTAGCCCACAAAACAGACTAGAACAATGGTGCCTGCCGAACCGTCACGAGTCATGTTCTTTACCACACTGCGCACTCCCGGGAAGGTGACCAACGGAAGGGCGGGGCAGAAGTAACGTATTAACGTATCTGATTGTAAATGCAACCGCTGTGCCAACACTGCATGAGACAGTTTTAAAGATCAGGGGATGCTTAATTGAAAACACATTATAAATATATTGAAAACCTTATCTTGTCAAATGTTAAAAAAGACCTGCCTGCATCTGAAGTGGAAAGGATCATTTGGTCTTATGCAAAAACATTCAAATCCCTTTTTCAACTTTGATTTGTAAGAATTGATGCAAGACCCACAGGAATAGATAGAAATACGGACTTCACCATGTTTTGAATCAGACTGTCATCATGGAGTTACAATTCTGAGGCTCCTAGCCACAAAGCTGCTGCTATTATTAGCTCCGCAAGCTTCCCTTCTTTCCACCTCTATAGCATGCACAAACACTGCAAGATTTGGCAGGTCTTCCCCAGCATTAACAGCAAGTCGCATGGCAGCATTTTTCTCTGGTGCTTAATAACTCTCTTTCACAGATACAGAAACATTCACAGAGTCTGGAAGTGCTAGATATCATAAACAATTAAAAGCTTAAAATTACTTCATACGGTGCTCACACAAAATGGACTTACGTCTGAGGAAAACAATCACAAAAAGGCATTTATTAGTACGCGGTCCATCTAGCATCTGTCAAGAACTGATGAAAATATCTTCAGGCTCATGTTATTCCAATGAAAATTGGATCCAATCTTTCTTCCTCTTTTTTTTTAAAGAAGAAAACAAAAGAAAAAGAAAAAAAGGAAAGAGCCAGAAGGCTTGAAAATAAAAATGCTTTTGACACCGATGTTGAAGAAACCAAAGCTGCATGCGATCAACATAGTCTATGATGACAAAGAATCCCTGTAGTGTGTATTAGCAGGTGTCAGGGAAAACGGTGGAGAAATGAGACTATGTCTTTTGCAATTATATGGGATGGCTTGTCAGAAAGGAGGGAATTACTGCTCCTACCTTCTCACAAGACATAGGATCAACAGTGCATGCTCATGAAGCTTTCCACCAAAATCTACAATGGGTTTCATTTCCATTATCTATCACCATAGACAATTCCTGGGTTAAATGCTAGTCTCAGTTGCACCTCTGGGATGTGGAGGCATAGATGTGTGAGAAGGTGTGTACGTACACGGGTCACATTTATGACAGGTAAGAGTGCAGATCCCATTATGCAGCTCAAATTTCAAGGCACAATCCTCAAAGTCCACATACCTGTTAAAAGGCTGATGCCAGTTACCCAGTTTGTAGTCCCATGTTGTTTGGCTTTGACCCTGGGTTTCAGCAAATGATGTGTGCATGGGACTTAGGGCCACACTAAAAAGCAGAAGCCTGCAATAATGCAGCAGATGTCAGCAAGCTCTCTCCAGATTTACTGGCTTCAACAGCAAAATTTGGTTTCTGCTTCTGAAGAGGAAGAGGTTTCTCTACAGTTAATGTCACATCCCTCCAGGGCACTGCTGAATGTTTCTAGTTTTGAGTAATAACCTGAAAACTCAAAGCAAACTAAGATTTGGAAGGTCTTGGCAGTGAGGCTGCAAAGGAGCGCCAGTATCAGGGGTGCTGGTATCAGGAACGCTCAGGTATATAGCTGGGCACACACAGCCCAAGAGCCAACACGTGGATGGGCACAGCCCTTCTGCATCTCCAAGAAGCCTTTGTTCTGTGGGGAGTCAACCCTGCTCTTCAGACAGAGCAGTACCTGCTTATTTTTAAAAAATCAGACTTCTGTGCACTACTGGATCATCAATATACAAGCATTCGGAAGAAATGCGACTTCGTAATTCAAGAAGCACCCACACTATCCAGATGAATAGAGGTAACAAGGTTTTTAGTCTGCGCAGAACAACATCTGGGCCAACTGTTACTGTCATGAGCACCTTCAGCTTCAACAGTACTGAAGGTCATCTCTGTGACAGCATATTTTGTAGCCTAATTACAAACTCTAGAAATACTGACTTGAATATTAGTGTTTAATCATGTCACTATTATTTATTTAGATGTTCTGCACAACTCAAGATTCCACTCCTTTATGTCAAACTCCTCATTCTAATTCATGTTTACAGGATATGGTAGTGTTGAGAGAAAAGGAAAAAGACTTTACAAAAATACTACTGAAAATAAAAAAGAATTCTAAGTCCAGAGCAATTAGTGGATATAATAGACAAAACCTGCCTGATCTACAACAGGCTAGCTAGCAAGTTTTGAGGCATCAAGATATGTCTCTTCCCCAAAACAGGCTCTAAAACATTGTCATTAGTAAACTTAGAAAACCAATTAAAACTGAAAACCACACCATTAGCACTGGGCGATAGTTTGGATAGGCATTCACAACTACAGCCCATTATAGCTTGTTTAGCAACCTCCCTCACTAACTTACAAAAAGAATAAAAGAATAATATGAAAAACCACAGAAATATATATTACTAAAGATCTACTAGAATGTCATTATTTCTGAGAAGAAAAGGAGCTGTTGCAAGCAAATACCTAACATGTAGGCAAGGGCTTTGGGGAAATTTTGCTAGATCTGAGTGGGGGAATATTATACCACCTGAGAACTGCGGTGTCTGTCAAAATGTGAAATGCACTGCAGGGACTTCTTGTTTGTGGTAAAGCTGGAAAAAAGAACATTTCTGCTTCCTGTCTGCCAAGTGTTGGCAGTTTCTAGCAGCAACACCTATAAAATACTATTTTCATGGGGTTTTTTTTAACTTTTTGGCACATGGGGTGCTTTTGTGTCTGTGTACACACGTCAGACACACAAACAGCTGATGTAGACTCATCTTTTACTCCAGATCAACACACTACCCTCACTCTTGGGCAGACAACACTACCTCAAAAACTGCTTTAAGGAGAGCCCAAGGCACAGCAGGAACTTAGCTCTCTGTCACCTAAATTACAACCATACAAAATGTCATATAATCTGTACAATGTGCCTTCTCAGGAGTCAGAGCCTGTTTCCTCAAGCTCCCTGTGGCTTGTTGCCATTTACCAAGTGTTTCCTGAAAGAAATCAGGCAATTTGTGAGTCAAGAATTTGTGATTCCCCCCACCCCACTAAATCAGAGACAATTTCACTTGAGATCTGAAATGGATGCAGAGGTTGTAGAGCTGAGGAAAGCAATGATATGCTGAGATAACAGTTAAATTGTATAGTTTATTTTCAGAGATTACATTTTAGACACTAGCTTGTCGTTAAGATAATTGCTTCTTAGCCAATGTCCTTCTTTCACTCACTTTTTTTTCCTGCTTTCATTTATCTGCTTTCTGTCATTAGGCTTACAGTGATTGACAGGTATTTTACTTTCTAAGAGGCTATCAAATGCATTTTCAAATGTATTCAAATCCATCAGGCACCATCAGTCCCAAGAGCTGAGGAGTCATTCAGCTACCTTTGAATGCCCACTCACAAACCAATCCACACAAACACAATGCTCGGTGTCCCTGATGTACAAGGCTTGTGCAGCTCTTGAAATTATAAACTGAGAATTGCATTAAGCTCAGCTAAAGTTCCTTGCATAAACTGCCTCAGATAGCATGAACTCTTCCTTACGTGTCTCTCTGAGTTAACAGGCTTAAAGTTCAGTCATAGTATTGAAGAAAAACGAACTAACCTGCAGCTTTGCGTAGAAAAGGAGTAAGTCTTCCACCAGACAGTATGGCCACACAGCCGTGCACACCCAGATGCCCAGTGTCACTCAACCCGTTTGTCCTTTCCCTGTTCAAGAGCACTGCTTGGCTAACATGACGCAAGAAGGCAACAAACTGTTAATAACTGATGAGAAGCAGCAACAAAAAGTACATTGCTCACTATTTCCCAAAGCAGCTGTCAAATCTTTTCAGCCCTAACTAAAAGGTAGGAGCTTAAAGCCTTGAAGGGAAGAAAACAGTTGACCGTAGTGAGTTGTCTCAGATCTTCTCATTACGAGGAGCAGGTAGGAGGAGGGAGTAGGTCTCCACCAGTTTGCCGCAGTCCAGTTCCAGCTGATGGTAAGTGATGGCCCTGTCTTCCTTGTCAAGTGTCAAAACAGATAGCTGTCTCCCATCTGGTAAATGCACAGGTGAGCTAATTAAAATTGCCAAGAACTGACAGATCCCTCCAAAAAACCTCACAGAGAATCCTTTAGAGCTGTACTTCTTGATTTTGTTACAGGCATTTTTGTTTTGTAAAAGCAGACACTCAGGTCCCATGGCAAATACAGATTCAAACACTGACAGAAGTAGATACTTTCCATCCTATCAGTGTATTTCATTCACACATCTCCAAGTGATTTACAGCAATTTCTTAATCCTCCGAATACGACCAATGACACTGTTTTTATTTATTATTTACATAGCAGCAACGCTTAGGGTTGTATTAGTCTTTCAGTTTATACACACACACGCAGAGCAAAATGCCATTATCCACTGAGGCACAATGACCTGTCTCCTGGGAGGACATCAGAGGCCCAGCGCATATTGCAATGACTGGTTACAAAACCCCTCAGCAAGTTTGCAGATGACACCAAGCTGAGTGGTGCAGTTGACACACTCGAGGGACAGGATGCCATCCAGAGAGACCTGGACAAGCTGGAGAGGTGGGCCTGTGTGAACCTCATGAGGTTCAACAAGGCCAAGAGCAAGGTCCTGCATCTGGGTCGGGGCAACCCCCAATATCAATACAGGCGGGGGAAAGAAGGGATTGAGAGCAGCCCTGCCGAGAATGGCTTGAGGGTACTGGTGGATGAAAAGCTGGACATGAGCCACCAACGTGCGCTTGCAGCCTAGAAGGCCAACTGTATCCTGGGCTGCATCAAAAGCAGCGTGGCCAGCAGGTCGAGGGAGGTGATTCTGTACTCTGCTCTGGTGAGACCTCACCCAGAGTCCTGCATCCAGCTATGGAGCTCCCAGCACAAGAAGAACATGGACCTGTTGGAGTGGGTCCAGAGGAGTGCCACAAAGATGATCCAAGGGCTGGAACACCTCTCCTATGAGGAAAGGCTGAGAGAGTTGGGGCTGTTCAGCCTGGAGAAGGGAAGGCGGCGGGGAGACCTGATTGCAGCCTTCCAGTACCTGAACGGGACCTAGAGGAAAGATGGGGAAAATATTTTCAGCAGGGCCTGTTGCGATAGGACAAGGCGTAATGGCTTTAAACTAAGGGAGGGCAGATTTAGACTGGATATAAGGAAGAAATTTTTTACAATGAGAGTGGTGAAACACTGGCACAGGTTGCCCAGAGAGGTAGTGGAGGCCCCATCCCTGGAAACATTCAAGGCCAGGTTGGACGGGGCTCTGAGCAACCTGATCTAATAAAAGATGTCCCTGCTCACTGCAGGGGGGTTGGGCTAGATGACCTCTGAAGGTCCCTTCCAACCCAAAGCATTCTATGATTCTGTGATGTCAGCCACACAAAAATTTATGAGCAGGCTGAAACGTTACTTGTGCAAAATGTCCCTTTCTGTTATGACTGGTAAAGGTTCACCCTTACAAGTTCCAGATAATAGATCCTGAATACAATTTGTCAAAAGAGTTATGATTTCAAACACACTTAACTTAAACATTCACGAATTTATCCTGAAGAAAACCGCAGCTCTAGAAAAGGAAAATCAGGATAATTCAGCACAAGCGCATTGTTTTCTCACAAGTATATTGATATATTCATTTTAAAAATATTTATGATTATGTGCATGTCATTCAAAAATGACAAAGTTAAATGTGAATATTGAAAACCTCTACATGCTGACCTCTATTAGCAGGAGCAGTAGGAACCGCAAACAAGAGAACTTGGCGCCATCAAATGCAAGCCTAAAACCTGCCTTTGGCCCAGCCCTCATTTGTATCGCACCTCTCCCCGTTGCATGCAGATACAGGCAGATATGTATTCACAGAGATTTATTCATCCTCAAACACCATTTCAGTCATCATAAATTCAGACTGCATTTGCAACTACTTTTGTTAAAAGGTTTTGTTTAGAAAAAAATGTGCTTGCATCTGACTCTTGGACTACACAGTCATGGTGTTGTCTACCTTTTCCTCAATAGTTGACAGCACTCAGACAGCAGAAAGCAAATTCCCTTTTTCCCTGTGCCAGAAGACTTTGAACACCCTTCCAGGAGCATGCTCCAGTCACCACATTATGGGGCAGGGCTGCCCAGCCAGCACAGGGACTCAGTTCAAACTCCAAGGTGCAGAGACGCAACGAGGGAAGCTCTCTCTCCCTTTGCCTCCCCTCCCCTGCCCTCCCTCCCCAGAGCTTTGCACCGTGAGGAGGCATTTGTGACAAGAGATGCCTGCCGGCTGCAAGACACGGGCCAGAATGGCCAAGGTTACTCCGGGGAGAGCTGCTGGCAGCCTCCCCTACCGTTTCACTTCAGATACACTACAGGGCATCATGTCTTCCAGGCAACAGAGCCCGTCTCTGTCTTCTTCACCAAATCTGTTTCCAGAAGAGTGAAACGAGTCCAACAGGAAGGGCTGAAGGAAGTCCTCCTGCTGTTAAACGCAGCAGTTGGAACCGAGGTCGCCCAGCTTCCCTCAGGCAGGCGACAGAAATGGTGCTCCAGTCTGCAGACAGAGGCCCTTGCCAGGAATTGGGATCCCCACATTCCGGTTCCTGCTCTAGCAAATGCCCTCACCGTTGGTTCAAAACAGAAAGTCTCAGCTGGAGAGACAACACCACCTAATCCCAGAAACCCCATTGGACAGCAGTTTTACCATTCTCTTCATCTATCTTCTCAAATCAATGAGAAAAATGACCTTCCTGAGCCTGAAAGCTAGTTCAGTTTTATCTAACAGCCCAGTTTTATCTAACAGCCACCTCCTTCTGCTTTGCAACTCTAACCCTTCATTGCCCTAAACTGTTTCATTTCATCTTACAGGCAGCTTTTCATTTCAGCTTTATCCTCTTCTCCTGTTTTTCCACTTCACTGAGGCAATGCTAAACATTTCATTTGCATTTGAGAGGCAGGTTTGAGGAGTTCAGCTGTAGCTTAAATGAGGCAGAGCACAGACTGTACATCAACGTGGCTACATGCTTTTAAGTGATCAATAAAATACTGATTGTTTAACTGTCGTGCTTTGCCATCTCTACCTCTTCCATGTTCTAACATCACATTGGGCGAAACATATATACCTGGGGTGACATCTCCTTGCTTCCTCCTAAGGGGCACTGTAAAACAGTTTTCTCCTTGATCCACTGCTCTGAGATGAGGAGAGAGACGTGACACAGAGCTCGCCCTTGAGCAAGCTGCCTCTCTTCCACTGGTAACACTGGGACGGTAACTCTTAACCTCTAAGCCTCACTAAAACATGGCATATTTTGAGTTCCAGGGTTGCACCGGTATCCAGGAGAAGCCACCACTAAAGCCACCTCTCATGTTAGGAGTGCAGTGAAGCCTTGTAATCTCAGCTTAATTCCCCCACACATTGTACCACAGGCCCTTCAGTTCTCCATGTGCATTTATGGTTTATATTTACAGAGCAAAATTTTTTTATTTTTAAAACAAGAAAAAGGCTTTTTCAAGGAGGTTGTCATACTATGTTTTATGTTACCCATTTTCTAGTCCCATATTTCACATGAACTGATGCTTATCCCAAATGTAGGAATATAAGACACCACCATCTTGACCAGAAATAGAGGCTGTGAGCAGCATGCTACACTCTCACTTTCCTGAAAACAGGAAAAACTGCAGACACGGAGATGTTGGAGAAGCTGCTGGAAGCCCAGTGGGTTTCATGATGCCACAGCCCAGCGGCAGGTGCTGTGACATTCTGCTTCATCACCATCACATTGCGCTGTTGTGCTTGGGGAGAGGAAATAAAGGTTTGACATGTAGCTCATACAATTTGGGGGACACATCCAGGGCCTCATGCACTTGAGATCCAGTTGGGAACAATTCCCAATGCAAACCATAACCTAAGAGTGGACACTCAATAGTGCTGGAAAATTTTTCTGTTATGATAACGATTGTACTTGACTACAGTGTACAAATTTGTTTAACTGTTCAGAATTAAGCAAATGAAACCAAAAATCACTCTCTTCCTGCCTCCATAGAATCATTAAGTTGGAAAAGACCTCTAAGATCATCAAGTCCAACCATCAACCCAACACCACCATGCCTGCTAAACCATGTCCTGAAGTGCCACATCTACACATTGTTTGAACACCTCCAGGGAAGGTGACTCCACCACTTCCCTGGGCAGCCTGTTCCAGTGCCTGACCACTCTTCCCATAAAGAAATTTTTCCTAATATTCAATCTAAATCTCCCCTGATGCAACTTGAGGCCATTGCCTCTCGTCCTATCGCTAGTTACTTGGGAGCGGAGACCAACACCCACCTCACCACAACCTCCTTTCAGGTAGTTGTAGAGAGTGATAAGGTCTCCCCTCAGCCTCCTTTTCTCCAGACTGAACAACCCCAGTTCCCTCAGCTGCTCCTCATAAGACTTGTTCTCTAGGCCCTTCACGAGCCTCGTTGCTCTTCTCTGGACACACTCCAGCAATTCAATGTCCGTCTTGTACTGAGGGGCCCAAAACTGAACGCAGTGAGAGCTCTCCTCTCCTTTCCTTTCTGCTCTTTCTTGTGCCTTTGTAAGACATCTAGTCTGCAAGAGCTACTAGTCCCAAAACACCTTTAAATATGTTCAGGTGAGAAGATGGATGATCTTATACCACAAAAATAAGCTGAGACATGAAAAATACCTATCAAGAAAAGGAAAATATCTCCTCAGCAACTGAAGAGTGCAGTAGGAACTTCGGCAGTTAAGTACATGTAGAAATAATACCAGACTCCATGAAGAGAGTATTTCAATATAGTGGAAACAATTATTTAATGGAAAATTCTAATTAGAGACCAAAAAAAGACATTATTATGCAAAATAATGTTAGTTATGAACCTAAAGTCAAGCAAAGACAACAGCAGGTATGGCCCAGTGTACCACTCTGAATCTGAGTAAGCAATGGTTAGATCGACTTGTTACGTGTACGTATCTGACAAGGACGCAGCTGGACAATTTAACAGAGAGCTCAGAGAAAACAGAAGCGTTTGCACATACAGCAAACAACACTGCAGAACATCTTCCTGACATTGTTTTCAAATAAGAGGTTACGATCCTCAGAAACACAAAGCAGTCATCATTACACAACCAGCACCAGCGACCAAAAGCTGTATTTTGGCAATAGCTTCAGCATTCCACACAAAGCAAAAGCACGCTCAGTTTTTTAAATAATGACATCCTAATCAAATGAACTGCACTTAGGGCCACCTCCCTTACTACCTAATAACCCCATTTACAACTCTTACAACTCCTGGCGTGGGGACTCCCCGTTGCCCCTGCTGAAGCAAGCCTATGGCACGTGCACACACCCAAGCTAGTCTGCATAAAGCAGGTTTGCATTCGTCTAATTAATCCACTTCCCAACACTTTGAGCTACTATTTTATACTAAGTTTAGAGAAACTAATTTTTTAAAGTTGTGAGGTCTACCCCTCCCTTCCCAATTTTTATCTAGTACTGGACTTTCTAGCAAACGTTTGACTACAAAGGCACAGAAGGGGCAAAGAGATCATGCATTCGTTACACCAGTGCACTGGCGAATTTGCTTCACATTCAGATGGAAACCATTTGGCTCAGAGGCATCGCTACTTCATATATCAGCTGTAATTTCCATTATTCTCATTGTGCTACAGGGGCATCCAGCCCAAAACGCCTGTTTGGCTGAACCGGCTGGAAGCGCCAGGCAATTGCCAGGATCCAGCTTTTGTTCTTCAGTGACAGAAGGCTCTGGAAAATGCCATCAAGGAGCGCATGGCAATGCCAGCACAGATCACTTAATTCCCCTGAACTCCAAAACCTGCTCATTTGTAACTTGGACCTGATGCCAGGCGTCAGGACAAGAGTTTCCCAGCAGGATGCCAGTAGTGGAGCATCTCTTGATGTGCCTCACGCTTTCTTTACATGGAAAAGCTGTCCTCTAGCTCAGTGGTGTGTAAACAAGCTGCCCCAGCACGCACTTCGCCTGGGCGGCTGTCCCTGTGCTCGGAGCAGAGCCCTCAGGACCACCAGCCCTGCAAGCAGAGGGTGGCATGGTGGCACAGAGGGCAGGTGGGGCAGCACAGGGTTGAGGCGGCACACTCGAGGGCTGTCACTGCCTGCAAAACGTGGGTGAGAACAGCAATTAAACTGCCTGCCTTTGCTCTCTCAGAGCCGGCTCTTGCATCAGAAAAGGTGAAGAACTATAAAGCTTGCAAACCGCCCTCTCCTCTCTCCAATCCCTAAAGCCCAGCAGCAGAACAGGTAGGGGACAAAAATCTTTTTCCATCAGACAAAGCTGGACCCACAAGCCCCCTCTTTCATGGGCAGACAGTGGGAAATGCTGGGTATCACCAGTTTCACCTGAAGTCCATTTATCTCTAACACAGTGCCAGCCTCTGAACTTTTTAAAAGAACTTTCTGAAAAAAAAAGGAAAAAGAAAGAGTCATACGTATTTGACCTCTCAACTCTTGGAAGGCCCTTGGGAAGATCTGTCAGAAATGTGCTGTGCCAGCTGAACACAGGCGTCGGGAGGTGAGGGAGACGCATCCCTAGCACCTGCTGCCTGGGCGGGCGTGATATGCAGGGTGGTGGGAGGTCTGCAGGCAGATGTGCAGTCTTTGATTGCAGACCACAGCAGAACGTCAGCTCAGCTGCTAACAGGCATTCCTGTCTACACAGACGCAATAAATTCCACAGCAGTTCCAAGGAATAAAGTAGGTTTCACTTGTGATGTTGGACTAAATGGAAACACCCTTTGAAGAAGTAGCGCTCAGGAATCTTTTCAATTGTGTTTCCAAATTCACTTCTTCCCCCCAAACAATCTTTCTCATTCAGTTAGGAAAAGCATAGCCCAGCCCAGCCTCTAATAGACATTTCGCTAACAGGAAAGTTTGCCAGAACCAACATTTTAAACAGGTATTGTCTTTTGTATTCCTTTTACTTAGCATTTGCCATTTCATATATGACTTCTTAGGAAAGAAAGCACTTGGTTTCTTAATAAATAAATAAATATTATTTCTAGAACATTGGTTTGGGGTGAAACACCTAAAATTCACACTACTGCTCTTCAAAATCACCATCCTTGGAACAATGTAGGTTGAAAAGCCGTTACTTTCCTAAGTTGTGCGTTTTTTCAGCATTTATCATCACCTGTTCTGCAAGCCAGCTCCCCTCACCACATGCTGTCTGGAACTCAGTTTGCTGAAAATATGAGTTACAACCGCGTCGTCTCTTTTTTCTTGCTTTGCTTTTTTTCACTCTTCTATCACCTGCATCCAAACTTCCAATCTTCTTCAGGTGCAGTGGTGATTAAAAGAAGACGCTTTTAATGTTGTTATTAGAGCTTCTCCCTTGGAAGAGCCCCAGGTTTGCCAGTAAGGAGTGCAGAGCTGGCTGCCTGCTGCTGCTGTAGCGTGCAGAAGGATTTACCAGAGGCGCAGGATGCTGCAGTGACTCCCAGTTAGCTGAGTCAAAGTACTTCACAGGGAATATTGTAACTAGTCAGCACACAAACCTCATCTCTGCCTGACTCAAGAGAACAGGATTCCTGAGAGGGAAGGCAGAAATTTTTCTGTCTTAATAAGATATTTGGCGTATCATGTTGCATTTGATTATCATCTTGAATCCGTCATTCACTGGATACACCTACCACATCAAAGCTTTTAAGAAGCAGTCATCAGGCAGACAAGACGACTTAGCTCAATGTGAGAATACTTTTAGCCCATACCTTAGGGGCGAGGAGAAGCTAAGCCCATCTCCACACCACATCCAGCTACACTGTGTTAGGCAAAGCCTCCACTCTCTGAAAACACTTGGCCCTTGTGCCTGTACTGGTTATTGAAACTGCATCTTGCCAAATGATCCCCAGCACCGGGGCTAAAGCAGTGAGTCACCCTCCATTGCCTGAGAATTTCCAAGGCGTTTGCATGCTTCAGTACAACATGCTGTTCTTGTTCTCAGAGAGGCTTCTTCACATTCAAAACCTGTTCAAGGACAAAGCTACAACAAACAAATACTGACAGCAAAGCAAATGACGAGGAAACATGCCATTCTTTGCCAAGGCACTCCAAAATTTCTTGTTGCTGTTGGCTTTGTAGCTGTTTCTGGTTTTCACATTGTCAGAGGCCGAGCGCTACCCCGTTACTGCTGTGTCCAGAACTTCAGCTGTGCTTCCAACCCATAATGGGCGGCAGGGCGAGGACGCAGCACAGCTCCTCTCCTGCCAGCTTCATGCAGCAATTCACTGGCCAGTCACACATCACAGATGTGACCTGCCTGCTCTGCAGCCTCCAGCTCATCCCCAGGGAAATGGGAGTCCGATAGCCAGGCTGCTCCGTTTCCCTTCTGGGTACCTCAGGGGACACAAACTGGCCTCCTGAACCGCACAAGAACATTCTGATGACTGTGGTGACACCTGCCAAACAGATGAAATCAAAGCTCTGAACAGACCACATTATGCTTTCCATACACACAGACCATTAATTCTCCTAGCAGCAGTCCAGCATGATGATGCCATATCTCTTTTATAGACAGGGAATAGAAGCCAGAAGAAAATAATTTTTTTGTTACAGGCCACCAGACAAATCTTTCTGCAGAGCAGAGAAGTGGACTAGTATCTCCCAAGTCTCAGACTAGTACACTGCACAAAGGTCCTCCTCCTCTTGTAGGCTTGGGACTAACTGATCAGAAGATTTCTATGCAGCTTAGTAATACCAGCCACTGCAGAGGTCCTGCAGGACCTAAATGCTGCATAGTGCTGCATAATGTCAACAGGCTGATGTAGGAATATGATGATCCAACTACGCCTTGCTGGATTTGTAGACAGCCACACACAGAGAAGCTAAACTCTGAAGGTTTCTGTCTAACCAAAATGGCTCCAAACACAGCAACGATTCCCAGACCAAATACCCAAAGGGAATATTGACTGGCCTATGACTTCACTCTAACTGCAGGAACAAATCGGGCAATGAATTTGCAAATGCATGATACACTGCACTGAGGTGTGTTTTGCATCTAAGGGAACCAGGACCATCATCTTTCATAAGGCCATTGCTCCAGTTAGATCTTCCAAAGTCAGATGTTTGTAAATGCCTAACCAGGAGAGAGTGACAGATTTTCTCCTTTCTCCTAGTTTCTCCTTTACTTTGTCAAAGCTGAGACAGGGTCTGGACTCAGATGTATTTCTTGCCTCTTCCCACACCTCACTGCCAGATTGAGGCCTAAATTTTGTGTATAAGTATAGGTGATGGCACCCTCTTAGCACTGGCAGCTTTAAGCAACAAGTAGATGTCACTATAGCTTCCAACACATTGCTGGACATAGCTTTAAAGCATCATGATTTTGTCAAAAACATTTCCAGTTTATACTAGTATTACAAAAGCAAACAAGTAGGACAGAGACAAAGTTCTAAGTGTTTAACAGATAATGAACTCTGCTTCATAGCACGCAGGAAGTACGTGTCACAAGCAAAAGGCTCAGAAAATCAGATCCTGGTCTCCGCGGAAGAGGCAGGCATCATCCATACCATTTCATTTCCTGGCCACTTTCTGTCAATTCTGTAAACATCTGGCAATTGAAATGTCTCCTGCACTCTGTCATATACAGGAAATGGACCCAGAATCAATACAAAACTAACAGTCAGAAGGGACACCACCCCCCCCCCC
>Ga0065711_1043685_pt1 | contig 14579 bp, 5 predicted proteins | sample Hoacrofraction12_FD_59098 | JGI IMG/M metagenome (GOLD analysis project Ga0065711, IMG submission 59098) | Hoatzin crop microbial communities from Cojedes, Venezuela - Epithelial fraction 12 v2 (version 2) | ecosystem: Host-associated > Birds > Digestive system > Esophagus > Crop | place...
ACAGGACAAGGGGCAACGGGCACAAACTGAAGCATAGGAAGTTCCGTCTGAACATGAGGAAGAACTTCTTCCCTCTGAGGGTGACGGAGCACTGGAACAGGCTGCCCAGGAAGGTTGTGGAGTCTCCTTCTCTGGAGATATTCAGAACCCGCCTGGACAAGGTCCTGTGCAGCCTGCTGTAGCTGACCCTGCTTCGGCAGGGGGATTGGACTAGACGACCCACTGAGGTCCCTTCCAACCCCAAACATTCTGTGATTCTGTGATTTGGATTTCTCGGCGTTTGGATTTTGGCGTGTATGAAGGTTCAGACTTCTTCCAAGGAATGACAGAAAGGTGTAGAACTCAAGATAAAACACAAACAAGTTATCACAGGGCTAATTATGGTGACAGCTTCATGTCAGTGACTCCTCCTCTGCATGTGTTCTACCCTTAAGTATTACACATGCAATAGGGCTTTCCCAGAACTTAAAAAGCAGCTGACAGTGCAAATTTATAGTACATTTTACGCTTACATGTTACAACATAAAATCCCATTAAAAATTGGAATGTAAAATGTTACATTTTACATTGACCTTAGGTAATTTTTGCATTGCGTACCGGACAAATTTAGTTTATGTGACTGTTACCTTAGCTAGTACTGTCATTATGGGATGAGGCTTGCAAGTAACTTCTGCAAGTAAGGCAACTCCATTAAAATAAATAGGATTCTTTATGTTAACCTCACTGACATTAGAAAGAGGAACACAAAGACATACTTAAAAGAATTTAAGCTAGTGAACTGATTAAACTGAACAATGCATCCTGAGCCTCTCGAAGGAAGTTTGAAACCCAATAACCATATATGGTCTTTAACATTCTTGTGCAACTTACATTTGCTACTTCTAGGCAAAACATGTGTTTGTTACATGGAATGTAGTTGACCATGAAGGACATCTCCAATAACCTTAGTGTTAATGAAACAAGGAATAAATTAAGCATCTGCTTGCATGCATATGTGTCTATAAAAAGAGTGTGGATGTGTGACAATCTCTATACATCTCTATCTGTATCTGTATACTATTGTAAGCAAATGTTATAATTAGAAATACTACAATGGACTATATTGAGTCAAATTCTGACTTCAGATTCATCCGTGCAGTTCCTGTGCTGAAATGAGTGGAATTTGGAGTATTGCAAGCCAAATCTGTACTATGCCTTTGCTGATTTGGCATACTCTACACAGTATGAAAGAATTAATTCTACTGACTTTGCTATGACAACTAGAACTAGGTGCAAACTCTTTTTCAGCTGACATTGTTTGTAACGTATTTTTGTCTAATAGTGTTTGCCATCATCTGGGTTAATCTACACAGTGGTGAGGAGGATATGTGATTGCAGCCACATGGGTGTACCAGTGCTAGCTCTAATTTATCTGTCCTGGGTAAAAATGAGAGTGAAATAGTAGGCTGCAGAGCTACTGTTTCTCCACATGAAAATATTCCAGTCTGGCAAGGGTACTCATGCTACTGTACCACCACCTAGCCAATGTGTGGGCACACCTGGCACCTCAGAGAGTTCAAGTGTTAAATGATGCTGCTATTGTGTAAATAAATCATAGTTTAAAAAGACTTGTTTACATGCTTATCTGATTTGCCCAGAAGGGATTTTACAACCATCAGCATAAACTGGTCTATGCATAAAGCCAAACTGAGGGAAGTCAAACATCTTTTTTCATATGCTTAATGTCACACAGATGTTGAAGTGACTCATGAGGCACAAATCTACCTCTGTAAGGTAATTTGAACCTTCGATCTTTGTTTTTGGAGTATGATGTTTGGTCTACTCAGGAGCACTGAGAAACACATGTAGAATAGCTGTGAAGGGACTTTTCTACGAGAGAACCTTGCCTTCAGGTAAGTAAAAGGGAGGACTGTACACTCACAAAGACAAGAAGAGTTCCGAGGGACTTCAGTGGGAGAAACGCTTTAACTGCAAATCAGGTTTTCAGGGGAAGCTTTCCCCAGCGTTTAAACTTTGAGGTGGCCACAGGCTACCTAAGTACTGCTTGCCTTAGCAGTGGGTCAATCCAGTTCTCTTTTACATACAGTGAATCATAGAACTGGCTCTGTTCATCTTTCCTCCATGTGTTCAAATGCAAGGCATTGAAGAAGACTCTAAGAAACTAATAATAAATGATTGCTTTTAAATATGAATACTGAAGGTGTGATGTATGTAAAACTACAAAAAGATAGTTGCTTTTACTACAAATGCTGCTGAAGAACTTGCTTGTATTTTACCCTGTTAATATAATCATAGGTGCTCGATATTTGTAGGTTCTTAGTTCTGTTAGGACAGCCCCATGTCTTTCGGCCCTATTTTGTGAAACACTAATACATATGAAAATATTTTTAGTGGCCTAAAAAAAATCTAGAGACTACAAAATGGGAATGTGTTGGTGCGTCTTTAATTTGCTTCAAACATTGTGAAACAAAAGGTTTTGTTAAAAATTAAAGTCCTTACCATTGCAATACACTGATTTTGGTATAATTATACAATAGAGTTTCAGAGTCTAATATACACACAATCAACTCCTGATTATCTATAGCTACGTTGTATATCTGTATCTCAGGCTTGACACTACACCTGAATTACTTAAGTTCCTTTCAGCTCCCTGGGAACGGGGCAGGGAGAACTGCTGAGAACTATAGTAACTGCTATACAATATGGCTTCTTCTTCTATTGAAATATAATTAATTAGCATATTTCCATTAAACTAGAAGACTGAAATTTGGCACACTTGCATATTGTCGGGCTCTACGTGCTGGAGAAATAGCAACTCACATTTGAACTTCTGTTTCGCAGTGGAGTTCAAGGTCAAGAGCCTTTCTTTAGAACTTTGACTGCTCACATGACCTTTGGAAACTGACTCTTCAAAAACGGCGCTCAGATTCAGCAGGTATCATTTACAGCAATATAAATTCCAAACTTGAACCTGAACTTTTTCATTAAAATTCTTGGAAATGAAAGCACAAGCAAGTATCATGCTGAAATAATCCAAATAACAGAAAAAAGCATGCTCAGTAATACAGACATGAGACATACTGGAAGCCATGTGCAGTCACATGAGAAGCTTCACATGGAGACTGCAGATCTTATTAGTTCAGACTTGGTATCAGCCCACTCTTGGGTTGGGTTCCACAGAGCCACGTAGCTCTTTGTATTGAGTTTTTAGTTCTGGATGACTACCATGGAGCTTCTTAATTCACATGTGCTGCCAGGCCTAAGGTGGCTGAGAGCTTTATGAATAATTCAGCTGTAAAGGATTCAGGTTTGACTCAAGGTGTTTGCTGCAGATGTTCAACAGGTGTAGAAAGCCTGCTACTTGAAATCTACAGTCTTGATGTGACCATTTCCAAGGAATTAACCTGTAAATGTAGTCTTATCTGTAAATGTAGTCTTTCATTTATTGTGCTTTTGGTAGAGTCAAAAGATTGATCAACAACTGAAGGACTAAATGAATATTATCCACTTGGATTCCCATTCCTGTCTAGAAACTACTGCTCTTCCCCAAAACTGCAGATACTGGTATATCAACACACCATCCGAAAGAAGATATGTCATCCCTAAAAGCATGACTATAAACTGAGTGTCAAATTGTGAAGAAGTTGCTTTTTTGGTGCTTCCAGATTCAGTGGACTTTGCTAAGTGCATGGTAAGGGACGTATTTCATTCCATTGGTCTAGAAACTCATTCAATCTCCTTACAGAGAATCTTTCTCTGTAGTGCATGCATGCTGGATTACTTTTTTCACCTAACACAGTAATTTGTACCTACACAGTATATAAATAAAATGCTAGAAATCCAGACAGAGTTCATGCTCTCCAGCAGAACTGATGCACAGTATATACTCTACTTGTACCAGTTATCATAGCAAAATTTTACATCCACGTGTCCCAGCTGTATATATGATTATAGACCCAGAAAACACGTCACCTGCCAAAGTACTCTTCTTACCTTATGGAAGGCCCTGACTATGCACAAAGTTCATAAAAAATGTGTTTTGAAACCCGTGTAAGCAAGTGTGTATACATGGGTTCATTGAACATGAGCTGCTCTACTTTAAATGAGACAGACTCTGAGGGGTGAAGCTAGTTTCAAATTTCTAGGTATTCAGAGAGCTCACAGAAGTTGTTGATGGAGAAATACTGCAGGTGGTGATTTCTAAATTCTCCAGATTTCTTTCACTAGCTTTCATTAAGCTGAACTCCTTCCCTAGTGTCCTCAGTATTCCTCTTTTATAGCCTAGCCCATCCTCAGAGGCTTCAGTCTGTTGTCTACTACATTGTCACATGAAACTAAGCCTCTGAACTGTTGTTTCAGCTCTCCCTGATGGATCTTCTCCATCTAGGTCTTCTAAATATTTGCTGTAACTATCTTTTACAGAGTATTTGCAACTCAACTATCTCTTCCAGGCAGATGAAACTACAGCCAAGGCACACAGTGATTTCTAGCTGTGCGATCTAACAGCTGGCTCTTAACGCTTTGAGGCCTCCTACTGCAACACCACTTATGTACTGGTTATTAACATTTCACACTGATGAAGACCAATGGGTAATTATGTGATTGAGAAATGCTCTGATGTACTCCTGTGAGGTACAGAGAATGGTTAACTGTGTAATCAGATATCAATAATGTGATGTATATTTTAGTAGTTTTGGTCACAGTCGCCAGAGAAATGCTATGATAAGGATGTGCCCCAATATGCATCGTGCTGGAAAAGGCTGTGAGTGCTGCGCTCGAACGGGTATCCAGGCAATGCAGGGACTGCAAAAGGCAATGCAGGATTACCAGATATAATTTCTGGCCAGACTCTACCTGGGCCAACGCCCACAGTCTCTTGGTTTTGATAATCCATATTGCAGACGGCGAAAGTGGGCAGAATAACACCCGTGAAGCCTTAGCACATTTCGTTTCTTAACAATAGAAACTTTTGTGTTTTGTGAACTGCATTACTAGGAGAAATCCCTTATATTGCTGTCTTGTCTTTGGCCACATGTGACAGAGATGGCAACTCCAATATCAGCAGTCCTTGTTTTTATAGCAGGAAATATGTGGCTTGAAGTTCTCACAGATTTCTGTTTGGATGTCACCAGCACCTGTCTCCCTAGAGAATTCACTGGACAGTCGTTTTGGTAACAGCATTATTCTGCTTACTCCTCTGTCTTCAATGTTTGAAGAGTTTCACTACTCACAGAGAAGGATAACTAAGATTCATCTCCCTTCTAGAAGTGATGAAATTACACCAGAAATTAATTGTACCCATGTTACTATTTTTGTGTACTCTGGCTTCAGTAAGACAAGTGTGTATAATTAAAGACTGTTTTGTACTGCATTTTTACAGGTGGGCTGAATTAATACCTTGGTTTTGAGCATGTGAACATGCCCTGCTAATATTCTTCATGTTTTTTTACATAGTAGGATTGTACAAATGTCTAAAAAGCAAATAAAAAATGGGATTTCCTCATCTGGTATTATCTTTACATCCATGTAATCATTTGCAGAGCTGAAATCCTTATATTCACAACACAAGCTTTTGACTCTTGAGTTAAGGAAGTAACTGCAAGATACAGCAAGTTCTGTTTCTCCACGCAGATCAGCCGCTACCTGACACTGCTGCTATTTCGGCTGTACACACCCACAGCTCTTTGCTGTAGTAGCAAATGCAATCAAGGAGGTTCCTGTCCACTCCTCTCTGCATCGGCTGCTTCTTTCCCTCTTGTTGTAGTTTAGTTCTTCAGCTATGCCAGCTCAATGACCTGTAGGACTGTACCTTTCAACTGCAACAGAGAAATCAAGAGGAAGGCTCTTAAGAGGAAGGCTTTCCTATGAAGAAATTGTAATGGGCAACTCTTTTTTGAGGATCCTGACGTAAAGGTGTAGAGAAAAGTGTCCTCGCATGGTCTCAGGTCCTTCTGCCATTGTATGGTCCAACTTGGACTTTTTTTACCCCCAGGTCCATGAGGCTGATCTTGTCCAAGTATTGCTACCTCATCATAACAGCAATTACAATACCCAGTTCTTATATAGTGATTTTCCTTTGCAGATCTCAGAAGCTCTTTATGAAGAGCTTCACTGCTGTTAGAAGCAATCAGTACATGAAACAGAACAAAACAGGTTCTTGAATGCTAGAAAGAAAACAGTAGTTGTTTTGCATTTTTCTAAGGCAATTATGAAGTTTTAGAGCTGTTTATTTTAACAAATATAAAAGAGTAACATGTATGCATAATAGAACAGAAAGATAGACTAGAGCTAGCAATGCATAGCTAAGTTCATAGAAGAACAGTTACACTAAAGTTATAGAATTGGCTTTTGTCCTAGGGTTCTGTAATTATACAACCATAAAGAATTTTTGCATGTATACTTAACATTACAGAACAAGAACTTGCAATTTTCTGTTCAAGCACATGAACATGTGTTAGTGAGGTAGCATTATTATTCTGCCTGGATATTCTGCCTAAACGAAAATATTTGAACATGCATCAGTCATAGGGAAACACTGTGACTTTGATTTGAATGGATTCCATCATGTCATCCTTTAAGAGGAAGGTCTACACACACAAGTTCATCTTACTCAACTGAACAGTCCATTGAATTTCATGAAGACTACTCATTTGAGTAAGGTTTATCTGCATGATGAAGAAAATTCCTTTTAGTCTGTGATGTGCAGAAAAAAATATTTTTTAATTAAAGTAAATCTATTCTAAGTGAATGTATGTGAAAAATTTTTGTGCATCTCAATTGAACTCAGAGACAATAGGTACCAGGCAAAATCTACAGGTCAGCTTCCCGAAGGAGAATTCCAAATTTCTGACATCTTCTGTGGCTAAAGCTCTAGATCCACCTTCTGCTCATTTTGTCTCTCTTGCTGGGGGGACCAAATGCTGATTCTAAATCCTATGCTACAGGTGCATTCATATAATCTCGCATCACTTTGGAGAGAAAGAATCTCCTCTAATGCAAGAGAAGAAATGTAGGTACCATGGTGATGAGGATCTCATAAGATCCTCATTAAACAAAGTTACATCTAGAGGGAAAAAAGCAGCAGGTGCAGACCATTGCATAATGCAGTATTCCTTATCAGAAAAGAGTTATTCCAGACAAGGAAGGAGAAATTATCTGAATTAGAACATCAGGGCACTGATGCTTCGGCCATATGAAGCTAGGTGAACGGAATCAACAAGAGAGAACTGGCATGAAGTGGGAAAATTGTGTTGCTAGCTGAATGACTCAAGATACATCCAATCCAGAGGCTTGTGTCTAAGATGTTTCCAAGGGAGACACTCTGAGAGCATTTTAGACAGAGTGATTTGTCTGTCTACTAGGTTATGATACTTCTTCCAGCCACTTCTCTGTTCATTCTAACAGTTCATAAAATACATGATTTTAGTCTCTGAAAGGAATTAATAAAAACCATTCCATGGGCAGTCCATCAAAACAAAGTGAATAGAGTGTTTCTAAAATATTATGCAGACAACCTAACCTACTGTCTCCCTACATATTACAAAGCAAATGTACTCATGAAAGAGACACTGGAATCCACATGAACATTCAAAGTAATCAGTATAAGGATAAACCTTAGCCTTCTGAGTATTAATTACTAAAATTTGCCTCTCTCTTGAATTCCACTTTTATTATTCAAAAGCCATGTTTGGACTATGCTTTGAAACATCTGGATGATCGAAGTTTACATATGCTGTGTCACTAGTAGTTTAATTTTTAGTCTAGTTTCCTAAGAAAACAGGGCTTACGAGAAAGTATGCCTCTGCCCTTCTTTACGACATAGCTTGTAAGATAAGCTCAGCATTTTGAAAGAGAAGCATTAGATATTTATATTTCTACAAATTTCATGAAAATTAGCAAACAAGTAGTGGAACGAACACCAGATTTGTGACTCCAAAGAGGAAAAGGCTGGCAGAACTCTGTTGTCATGCTTTCTATTTGGCAGCAAATGGTTTGGTCAACTGCACGTACCTTGTAACTGGGTAACTGGGTAACTGGGTAACTGGTACATGCATAGCTCCAAGTGACCAACTATTTTGGGGGGAAGGAGAAAAAGCGATGGAAGGATAATAGGCTTGATAACTGAAATGGTACTGAGTCGTTCAGGCAAAAAATAACGCTAATCAACAGGAAGTGCAAATTTCAGTAGATTCACTGCATATGGAAAAAACTTCTCCTGCCTAAAGTCAAAGAATGAATGCGAGCAGAGCCAAGAATGAGCATGCAAGTTAGAGGGACAACTGTAAATCACATGAACTGTCAATCATGTGATTATTCTACCTTCTCAAATTCTATAAAATACATTTTAAATTGGTCTTTGACTGAATATGGGATAGTCACTGCATAAGTGTAGAAACTGAAGGTTTTTGTGATAAGAAAAGCCTAACTTCATGTCTGAATTTAAACGGAAAATAACGCTAATTTCTCAATTTAAATCATCCTGAAAGTTGAGAAAAGTCATCTGATTAATGAAACACAATGAAGAGATCACTGATTATTTTTTCAACAATGGTTTGTACTTTCATTACCTTTTGCATTTTTGCAGTGTCCAGAGATTTCAGAATTCTGCTGAAGACCAAGATCTTCTAGTTGAAAAGTAGGCAGATGACAAATAACTATCAAAAGAGACATACATTTAAAAGGCAGCAGGAAATTCTAATAAACCTATACCCTGTACTCAGCATGCTCTGGGATTTAGACTGTAACTTTAATTTTAAATAGTCTTCAATGTTGTTTATCTAACTGGGCAATATAATGCTTGACAATGAGAAACTGTAATATGAAGTTACAATATAATGTTAACCCTATGTTTGTTATTAGCATCGTGACTCTGTGCTATGGTTCATATAAATTAGTTATCTCTTTTGTGAGTCAGATCTAAGCTTGTGCAAATAGCACAATTTTATGGAATTCTAGCAGCTGAGGATCTATCCACTTACACAAAAAATGTAAAACAATTGTAGATACCTGAAGCCATTCATAGAGGTCCTTCTTCTGCCTGAAAATATCTATTTGCAAAAGTGAGAGATCTACCATAGCAGCGTTTGGAATCCTGTAAGGCCGAAGGTAAGATCTTGCCATGATTTCACAGTCATTTCATTATGCCAACTTCACTAAAATAAGCAGTTCTGTCAATCCGTCGTTGCTTGTTCTCATCCCTTCCTTTTACTTTTTGGTGTTTCTTCTCTTGGGCAAGTACAGTCTCCCACACAGCCAAGTTAAAACAGATTGTGAATTTTAATCTGAAGTACCTTCTTGATCAGTTCACTGGATGGCTGCTGAACAGAAGTTCTAACTCGGGAGAAGATATGACACAGGCGTGAGAGTGAGTGGCCAGTGATGAGAAAAAGTGTGGCTTGTTTCTTTGGATAGTAGTACCAGTTTATACAACAAATACCTGAGTATCCCATCTGCAAAATTCTGTGTTAGACTGACAACAAGGCAGGGGGAATAGGAGTGAATGGCTCCTGAGAGACATGACTGAAATGTTTCTGACAATATTACATTGCTGGAAACAGCTCTCTTTTAGCGTAACCACAATTTTCAGTGTAAGCAAGCTTATTCTGAGAAAATTTAATGTGAACAGGAGACATAAAAGAAAGTTTTGATAGTGGATTTTTCTACATACTCTGTTCTTAATGCTTTCAGAGAGGATAGCTCTTACACTTCTACGCATTTAGTTAAAAATGTGTACCTTGATGTGTGAATGTCAACAGTTAATGCAAAGAAAATTTTAAGTTTCTGAGCTAGAAGAAATGATTAACTTAGTCAAGAGTATGAGAAAATTTCAGGAAGAGTTTGGTTTTCCAGTAGGAAGCCTATTTTTTGTAGGTGTGTGCTGCTTGGGAACACTAAGTCGAGGGGAGAAGCTGGACAGGGATTATGGAAAAGACTCTCAACTGCTACTGTAACCTAATATTGGAGAATATGACTATTTTAAACTAAACCTGTGAGTGCCAGGATTCTCGTCAATGCAGACTGTGTGTTTCTTATCCAGCTCTGCTCTCGGTCACTCGCAATGTTCGTGCAATACCATAAAAGAACACAAAAAGGAGGGTCAGATGCCCACTTCACACCATTGGGATCCTACCTCATAATCCCTTTAAAGTGTTTGAATGCTCCTGAACTTCACAGTGTCACTTGTAATAAGTAACCTGTGCCGTATCTGTTACTGCAGGAGATAAACTTTTCGTATGAACCACCTTGAAACCCTGTAATAAAACCTGAGGCCCAGAACAGTTTTTTACTACGTGAATTGAAAAAGAACAGCTGCACTATGACAAAACAACAAACAATAATGATTGTTGACTTAAGGAGATTAGCCAAGAAGCCAAGCAAAAAATTAAGGGCATCTTCTGCAAACACGCAGTTGACATTTAATATATCTCTCTCACAGCCCTGAAATGTGGGAACAATTCAACTGCAATAATGTTTCAGATCAGAGGTTCACCTTGCCTAGTAGGCTACCTGCTAGCATCTTGATCGCTTTGTTTCCCTAATGTGATTAATTTCTAGTTTAACAGTACTGTGAGAGGCTGCTGGAAGGAACTGTGTGAGTCTTCTGATGTATGGCACTATCTAGGGCTTTGAGACTGAGCAAATACAAAGCAAAACTTTAAAATTCCCATTCTAATTTTTAAATGCAAAAAAATGATGCAGAAGCATTCCAAGTGTATTTTCTCAGTTTATCGTTCAGAGTAAGCATAATTCTTTTTCACTCCTCCAGCTCAAAAGCCAAGTTTCATGCCTTATAATTTGTGCATCAGTACTAGAAAAAAATAGTCCCTCCATGTAATTGTCTCCATATCCATATATATTTACATATGGATAGACATACACACATGTATGCAGGCAAAATGACACCTACATATATCCTTGCAATTTCTTTACTGCCATTGCGATTACACTCATACATCTGACTACCTCTGTAGCAGAACTGTAATAGACAGTATTACTAATGACACACATACAGAAACAGAAACAAGCTCCGTTTGTGGTTTTTAGTTCCTTAAGGCTAATAACAGTTAAACTAATAGAAAAGTTTTATTTCTATAACTGAAGTAATGAGATACAACTCTGAATACATTCCGTGACCCAGGTATGTTGGGTAAGAAGAAACAGTGTAACCAAACAAATCGTTACATGGAGACGTGGAAGCTTCACAAAGTCTGCTGGCAGCACTAGACACTGAGCATGCAGAAGCAGGACGTGCCATTTCCCACTCGAGTAATTCTAGCTGGAAGCATACTGGAAGAGACGATTTCACGATCTCACAAAATTTTGTATTCTCCCATACCTACCTTTGCTGATTACTTGCAAAAAACCAGTAGATTATCAGCCAGCAGGTGAGACATTTTACAGCCCTAAAAATGCAAGATTTATGAATGAGATGTATTTCTATGCAATTGCATAAATTTAGGCCACTTCAGGCAACTCCCACTGCAGGTAGCAAGTGCTCTTGGCAAATTCTCCCTGGATCTGTCAAAATACTCCAGCATATTATCTCTTTGATTTTGAGGTGTTGTGATTGAAGTTACTATTTTTAATTAGCTTAAGGGAAAAATACGTCCTGTCCTTGTAAAACTGGTTGTATCATGCTCTGGAAGCTAAATAGTATGCAGACCTGAAAAGCAAACCCTCATCAGGGAACGTTCTGAAGGCCCCACAAGCTGTACCACTCACTTGGCAGAGCACTAAAAGTTGGGAAAGTCTTTGTCAAAATCAATGCAATACTGCCCTCTTGTGAGTAAATCTCATCTAGCGGTAGCTGCCCTTGCAATGAAAGAAAAGCCATCTGAAAAAGGAATAAATGGACTAAAGACGTGGCCTGGCAACTGGATGAGCCTTCTACAGTGGTTGTTCAGTGGGGACCCTGCATAATTTCTGAGTGCCAAATACAGTGAACCACATCAAAGCAAGTGATACGGGGAGCCTGAATAAAAGCAATGCAATGGATCTGTGTGTTTTAGGGTAATAGTGTAACGGAAAGAAAAGGTGGCATGAAATGCAAGCAGCAGATGGATGATTTTAAGTAAACAGGAGGTGGTTCTCTTGTAATTAAGCAAGGGAACTTCTTGCTGCCCAGTTTTGTGTGTACAAAGCTTTTCAAATGTTCAAAGCCAAGGAATCCAAGCCCCAGAAGGTAAAGCACATTGGAGAGCTATGAAACATGAAGACACATTCAGGAAGCCTCTGAGCTGCAACCTGCTGGGTCACCGTGCTGCTAACGTCTCACCATTTTCTTGCCTTTGTCTTAGGCCCTTTCCTAAGTATTGTCGCCTGGCAACTGTCACAGACTCATTTCTACTGTCTTCAAGGCTCATCTGAGTGAAGAATTCCTTCTTTAATTGCAAAACAGGAGTTGCACACTAGCCACAAGGTAAGGCATTTTGCAGAGCTATCAGCAGAAAAAGGTTCAAGAAAAGACGCGGTCGTACAGAAACCTGTGCGCACTGAAGAGCCTGTGGGATCAGTTTAACTCCTTTTGTGATAACTTCCTTACAGAGAATTTCACACCAGGCTGACATGCAACCTTGGTCCAGCTGTAAATCACTACGCACTCTGAAAATCTAATTGCTTTTCAGACCTGTTGCAAAAGAGATTGACACAGAAGGCTCTTCACCTTCACAGAGTATCTGCAAGGCCTAATCCTTCTCGCAGGTTCTGTGACTTCTGCTGCACAGATGAAAAGTGCTATTGGTCATTCCTTCCAATTTTGGACTCATTGGGAATCCCATGGAGAGACCTGAGGAAGTAATCCTTACGCTCCCATCCTGGTAAAACCCACAACTCTGTTCAGCTTTTACAGTGTCAAACAAAACTGAAATCCCCATATGGGGAAACTGCTGATTTCTCTTGACCATGGTGGACTGACAAGGATGCCTCTTCCATTTAGACACAATTTTACAAGTGAATTTTTGTTTTTGAAAGTACAAGTGTAATTTCTTCAAATGCATTGTAAAATAATTTTGGTACAGAACACTCTTAAATAGAGTTAATTTGTGAACAACACAATTTTTTTTGTACTGAAATATTTTCTTTGTATTTCTTTAATCACTGTTGAATTGTAAAATACGTTTACAGCATAAAATTTAAAATGATACAAGTGTTGTCACATTTTAATACTTGTCAAATTCAGTACATTTGTGTGCGGGATGTATAAAACATGATGAACTACTATTAATGTACGTATTTCTTAATCGTATGTTATAAATTTAATCATATGCAAAACTCTTCACACTAAAAACAACAAAAAGGAAAAAAAAGGAAGACTTTTGGCAAGTACTGTTGTGAGTTACATGCTACATTCTGTCATTAGGTACCCCGTTGCGAACGAGAATCCCCATCACAGAGTTTTTACAGTAGACTTGCTGTAAAAGCTTGCTTCCAAAGCAGCCACCTGACATGGCATGGTTTGGATCACTTACAGTAACTGCCATACTCATTTATTAACATGAACTACAAGGAAGAAATGGTACCTTGCACTTTGCTGCATTTCTTCCGGAAGCGGGCAGTTAAGAAAGTCTTGTGTGTCATGCTAGAATGATTAGTTGCAAAACCACGAAAATTATGTTTTGTGGCAAAATGTTGTCAGGCGGGGTAAAAAAACCACATTAATCAGTTCAGTTTTGCTTTTGTAACTTGACGTGAGCTACTATGACTACAAACTACACCAGAATATTGAGACGTGAAATTATGGAATGTATACATAGAACACATGTAGCCGTCTACAATATTCCACAAAATATTCCAGCACTAGCTGCTACAGGAGATGGGAAGAAGAAGAAAGGGTCAGAGTTTCGCAAGGCCACTCCTGAAATGTATGCCATGCAATTTAACTAGATGTCTTATTATGTAAGAACACATCAGCTTCACGATTTTTCATGTTTGAACTTCAGAACTTCTGAAGTTGTGACCCCTATTGAATATTTTAGGGAAGTCAGAGGCCAAAATTCACCCTAACCAGAGTTTCATGGGGCCCAGATAAGTTGTTGGCATGTGTAGTGCCTTGTGGCAGCTCCCCTGAAACCAGAGAGGAACAGTATTAAAAATCAGTACATAGCCACTCAACATTTTGCCTGACACCACGTTGCAAACAGAATTGCACTGGCTGAGGGCAGTGTCCACAGTGAACACAGATCTGCCTGCTCAGGGCTGTGGCCACTCAGCACTTGAAGGCTGACCTCAGGCTCAGGAATTCCACAACCTCTCTGGGCAACCCTCTCCAGTGCCTCATGATCTTCACAGAGATTTTGGTTTTGATTCCTTATCTTCAGCCTGAACCTCTCTTGCTTCAGGAGGTGCCACCATCTGTCACCCTCCCTCTGGGCAGTGCTGGGAAGAGCCTGTCCCCATCCCCTTGACACCTTCCCCACAGGTACCGGGCTGTGGTGTGAGGTGCCCCAACCCCTCCTCTGCTCTGTGCTGAACCAGCCCCATCCCCACAGAGCCTCCTTGCCTCCCCTGAGCCCCTCTGGTTTGTCAAGCTGTCTGCGGGACCCCAAATGGGACGTAGTGCCCAGAGGAGGCCTGGTGGGTGC
>Ga0065711_1007586_pt1 | contig 14578 bp, 12 predicted proteins | sample Hoacrofraction12_FD_59098 | JGI IMG/M metagenome (GOLD analysis project Ga0065711, IMG submission 59098) | Hoatzin crop microbial communities from Cojedes, Venezuela - Epithelial fraction 12 v2 (version 2) | ecosystem: Host-associated > Birds > Digestive system > Esophagus > Crop | place...
AAGCCACTCTCCATCATCTATCAGCAGTCCTGGCTAACAGGGGAGGTCCCAGATGACTGGAGGATCGCCAGTGTAACACCCATCTACAAGAAGGGACAGAAGGAGGATCCTGGGAACTACAGGCCTGTCAGCTTGACCTCGGCGCCAGGCAAGATTATGGAGCGATTCATCCTGAGTGCACTCACTGGGTGTGTGAAGGACAACCAGGGGATCAGGCCCAGCCAGCATGGGCTCATGAAAGGCAAGTCCTGCTTGACCAACCTGATCTCCTGCTATGACCAGATGACCCGCCTAGTGGATGAGGGAAAGGCTGTGGATGTTGTCTACCTGGACTGTCATACGGCCTTTGACACCGTTCCTCACAGCATCCTCCTCGAGAAACCAGCTGCCCATGGTTTGGATGGGTGAACTCTTTGCTGGATAAAGAACTAGCTACGTGGCCGAGTCCAGAGAGTGGTGGTGAATGGAGTTAAATCCAGCTGGTGGCTGGTTACGAGTGGTGTTCCCCAGGGATCAGTTTTGGGTCCGGTCTTGTTTAATATCTTTATCAATGATCTGGATGAGGGGATTGAGTGCTCCCTCAGTAAGTTTGCAGATGACACCAAGCTGGGCGGGAGTGTCGATCTGCTCAAGGGTAGGAAGGCTCTGCAGAGGAACCTGGACAGGCTAGATCGATGGGCTGAGGCCAGCTGTATGAGGTTCAACAAGGCCAAGTGCCGGGTGCTGCACTTGGGTCACAACAACCCCATGCAATGCTACTGGCTTGGGGAAGAGTGGCTGGAAAACTGCCCAGCAGAAAAGGACCTTGGGGTGTTGGTTGACAGGTGGCTGAACATGAGCCAGCAGAGTGCCCAGGCGGCCAAGAAGGCCAACATCATCCTGGCTTGTATCAGGAATAGTGTGGCCAGCAGGAGCAGGGAGGTGATCGTGCCCCTGTACTCGGCACTGGTGAGGCCACACCTCAAGTACTGTGTTCAGTTTTGGGCCCCTCACTACAAGAAGGACATTTAGGTGCTGGAGCGTGTCCAGAGAAGGGCAGCGAGGCTGGTGAAGGGTCTAAAGAATGAGTCCTACAAGGAGCAGGTGAGGCAATCAGGTTTGTTTAGTCTGGAGAAGAGGAGGCTGAGGGGGGACCGTACTGCTCTCTATTACTACCTGAAAGGATGTTGTAGTGAGGGGGTTGTTGGTCTCTTCTCCCAGGTAACTAGTGATAGGATGAGAGGCAATGGCCTCAGGGGAGGTTTAGATTGGATATTAGGAAAAATTCCTTTACTGAAAGAGTGGTCAGACATTGGAACAGGCTGCCCAGAGAGGTGGTGAAGTCCCCATCCCTGGAGGTGTTAAAAAAATGTGTAGATGTGGCACTTCAGGATATGGTTTAGTAGGCATGGTGGTGTTGGGTGGATGGTTGGACTTGATGATCTTAGATGTCTTTTCCAACCTTAATGATTCTATGATTCTTTGATTTAAACCTCTCTCTCCCTAGTTGGGTTTTTTTTCCATAGACAGGCCTGGCACCCATCCTGAAGGGCAATACATCTGTGGGACACTGCAGTTGGAAGCACAGGGAGTGAAGGAGTTAGGGCAGAGAAGAAGATGACACTAAAGTAAATCAACTAGAATTTAAAAGATTGTTGAAAGGAGAGAGTCAAATGCATGCGAAAAGCCAGTCCTGAAAAAGACTAAGTAAAGCACCTTATTTCTTGTTAGATACTGGGATTTTAAACACAAAAAGCTGTATAAAGACTCCCTCTTTACATACATATTGTTATGCTGAGAATCTACATCATGTATGTAAAGCATTTTTATTCTATTTTTTCTTCACATCACCACTTGCTGTATCTATGTATCTGCTCCCTGCCAAAATAGCCCTGTGTCAGAGCGAAGGGGCAATGAAGGCCAAACTGTCACGGTGGGGGCAAATGCCCACAGCATTAGTTAAAGTCAGCCAAAGAAAAGCAATTAAAAAAGGTCTTGTGGCACTTGCCTTTCTTCTCAGGAGACCTACTGACTTTGCAGAAAAGCTTTCTATCTTGCCTATGAAAGTGTCAAGGTGTTATATAGAAATCATACAGTGGTATTACACTCGTGTTGTGATTGAAAGTTGATGATGGAGGAAAGGAGATTTTGTTATTTATAGTGCTCAGCTGAATGGAAGTCTGCTGTAGCTTGGCTTGAACAAAGCCTGGAATCATCTTGAAGCTTTTGCATGTGCATTCATATACAGAGCGGCATGTAAAGGAGATTATAAACTATTATAGTGATGAGATTATAACCCAGCACGGGTCAGAAAAAGAATGATCCAGCAATTTTTCTATTGGGATTTGTTGGCTGACTGAAACAAACTATCTGGCAGAGATTATTCCTTTTCCAGTAAATTTCTCTGCATCTAGCAAGCTAAGAAAAGCCATTGTGTTGACTTCTCCATACAGCTCCTTGAAGATATCATAGGCTTCTAGCAGCCATTTTCTTAAGACTATCTGCTAAACAGAAGTTAGATTACCATCTTATTTCACTAAGAATTACATTTTTTACCCTAATTTGTTTGAGATTGGAACCTTATTTTAAAATTGAAGGTGTCCTTTCACTTAGCTCTGGCACAAACACTTTTTTAAACAATTCCTATGGTCTTTGTCATCCTCGATGAATGTACCCTGGTGAGTGTCCTCATAGTGAAGATATTTTTTTTCAATTCTTTTTTTCTCTTTCAGCAGGAGTGTGTGCGTGTATGTGTGCAAGTGTGTGTGTAAGGGTGGGTGAGAAAACCCTGTGACCTACTTTGTTTTAAAGGGATTCAAAATGCTACATGCCTGTGCAATGGTGGAAACCCAGCTCTGGGGGCATTTGATAAGAGGCAACTCAGGCTGCATTAGATGAACACCTGACAGCAGCAGGACCTTTGCTTCATGTACAAACTCTTATTCTTTAAAACAATAAAAGCCTAGGGAAATAAATATATCTCTTTTGTTATTTGCATGATTCAGTCTTTGTCCTTGTTCTAGTATGTTGGCGAGATTTCTTAGCTTTCTTACCCCTCCCTGCTGAAGGGAAAAGTGTTTCATGCTTTTGTGTATCATGAAGTCCCACATTGTCGCAGGGCTGAACTGACAGGGGCAAATCAGTGTGTCAGCTCTGCAATAAAATCTCTTTGTGTCTTCCCTTCTGTGATCTCTTTCTCTATTTTTATTTTTTTTAATAATGAGGGAGTTCCTTGGTAATGAGAAACCTAACCATAATTGAATGCCCTTGATATAAGTTTTGAGAACCAAAAAAAGAGAGTAATAGTAAAGATACCTGTGAAAAGATGTAAAGATATGTGTAAAGATACATTGTGGAACACATTTTTAGGAAGCTGTTTTTACGGTGGCAGACAACATTTTAAGTTTCATGACATTTTCTACATCCTGCTTTCAAGAAACGAGTTATGAAGGCTATTTTGCAGTGAAAAGCCTTCTACTGTGCAGTACAGAGAACACACTGATATATTTCCCCCCATGATTGTAAAAGTAGTCATTGCTAATAACACCACTAATAGCTATGATTGTCTGGTGCTCCCTTTGCATTTTGTCAGAATTTTGCCAGAGTTTTACATTTTGGGCTCAAATGTTTCAACAGGGAGTTAGACACACTTTTTATGGGGACAGTTTTGAGGGCTTGGGAGGTAGGAGTGAGGAAGTGATTGGAGTGGTTCTCCGTGGGCTAGGGGGGGTAGATATTGTTTTCTGCACTTCAAAAATATTTCTGTGACTACTGGACGGTAGACACTTAAAGCCCATAGCCTTTGGGGCATGGACCCAACTTTTCACAGAAGGTTTTCCTCGTGTATGTGGGTTTACTGCCAGAGTGAGTAATTTGTAGCTCCATGCGTGTATACGCCAGTAGTTAATCAAGGAAATCTGGAGGCTGAGATGTTTCATTAGCCGGACTAGTCACAGTGATACCCTCTTGCCTTAAAAGCTATGATCAGTCAAAACCCTTAGAGTTCATTAGCTACGTTTTCCCAACAGAGCTGCTGCAGCCCTGACCCACGGGTGGGAGGCAGAGCTCTCCCTGCAGTGATTGCTCCGAGAGGTATTGTAAAACACAGGTGAAGTCAGGGCCCCCATGAAGCTGTACTTTGATAGTGGGAATTCTCCTTTTTTATGTGTATGACTTTGCCATTTTAATGTTCTTCTTGTGTTGTGTTCACCACCTAAAGCGATGCTAGGTGACAGCCAGTGCTGCTCATCATATAATCACTCAGAATCCAGGGCTTTTATCAGTCTGGCAATGTTAAATGCTGCATAAACTTTGTACTCTTGCTACATAAACTTGAACTCTTTGCTACACAAAATACATGTTTATACTCTCTGCAACATCTCTCTCGTTTCCACAACACAATTTCCCTTCAGTTCACACTTCTAGTTCCTCACTACCTTGCTTTGTGACAACCTTAACTCTGACTTCAAAACAGCTTTAAAAGATAGTGGTAGGAAAATTATATCTACCATCTGTGCAGATGCAAGGAAAGCAGGGCACTAATCAGTGCAGCTTCCCAGCCTTTTCATTATCGTCAGCCAAGCATGGATATTAGACTGTGGGGTTAATTCCAGGACACTTTTTCAGTCCTTTGACTTCTTCTATATTATCACCTGCTCCCACTACAGTCCCTGAACAAGAGGAGTCTGAGGATTACCAGCCAAGTTTACTGCCTGAGTAGCACTTGCACTGCCTACCCCAAAAGGTTATTCTTCATTGTGTTCTCAGGCAGTGCAGCATCAATCTGCAAGCTAATGATTCCTCCATTCTCCTGTTATACTCCTCCATTCTCCTGTTATACTCTTAAAAATTTGTTCTGATTACATTTTCCTAAGACCAAGAGGAGAAAAAAAAAAAGACTTCTCTGAATTTACTAAGACTACAGTTAGCAGGATGGTGTGACCCCATTTCTCACCCACCTCAAACTAAAAAGCCATACAAATCCTTCTCTTTCTCCTCATATTGGATTGAAGTCACACATTAAGTATTGCTACATGGTGCCTTAAATGAATTAGGCTTTTCCCACCCAGAAGCTTGGAGTATGCTGTGTCATATCCCTGGAGGTCATTAAATTTTCTGGGTAGATACAGGGCAGTCAGTCTGTACCTTCTCCTTTGAAGGTTTCCCATTGAGAACACTTTCCGCCTGAAGGCATGCAGCAGCGTATCCTCCTTGTTAAACTCCAAGCAGTTTATTACTGCTCCCTGCTTGAGTATCAGCATTTGCAAATTAGTGGGTGTCATTTACCTTGAGTTTAGCTGTAGGCATGGTGGCCCATATTGTCCCTCTAGCAAATTGGATAGATTTTGTTTGGAGAGGTGAAATACAGCATGAGTGAAAAAATGATCAGGTTGCTGGGATTCAAGTGTTGAGATTAGAGCTACGAAGTCTGCCTCATGGTCATTTACTGATGTTTTTTCTCTAGGGTTGTTACTGGAACCAGTTCAGCTTAATGTCTGTATAAATGACCTGGGTGATTGTAGGGAGTAACTAACCCTCAGCAGCTTTGCTGATGGTACCAGGCTATGAAGCACAGCTGATATGCTGGAGGTTAAGGCAGAGAGTCCCTTTTCGGAAGGGTCCTGATAGGCTGGAGAGATGAGTTGCTGGGAACCACATCAACAAATGCAAAGTGTTTTATCTTTGACAGAATAACCCCACACTGCAGGACAGGACAGGCACCTTGCAGAAGGTGACCTGGTCCTCCTGATGAGCAAGCTGCATATGAGTCAGCAGTGTATTCCTATGGCAAAGTTGGCCAGCAGTGTCATAGGCTGCACCAGCAAGTGCATAACCAGGGGGTGAGGGAGGTGATCCTTCCCCTCAACACCTGTGAGACCACGTCTGGATTGATGTCTCCATTTCTGGGCTTCCTACTGCAGGAGACACTGGCATACTGGAGTGAGTCCATCAGAAGCTGCCGAGATGGCTGGGGGCTGGAGCCCATGACATATGAGAGTCTCAGAGAACAGGATCTGTTCAGCCCAGAGAAGAGGAGGGTTAAGGGGGAATCTAACCACTCCCTGCAACTAATTGATGGGTGCCTATGGAGATGACAGCCAGAATTTCTCAAGGAGAAAAGACAAGGTAATTGACAATAGTCAATAGCCAAACCACATATTAGTAAGAAATTTCATCACATGGAGTCAGACACAAGAATACATTTCCTGGAGAGGCTGTAGAAACTGCATCCTTGGAGATGTTCATATCTCCACTGAACAACACCCTGTGCGACCTGATCTAAACTCAAAGCTGGATCTAACTTCAAAGTTTGCCCTGCTTTAAGCCATAAATGGGATCAGATGACTTTTGGAGAGCTTTTCCAACCTTCATTATCCCATGATTCGGTGCTATTTTATATGGGCAGGTATGTGTGCATCTGACTGTTCCTGCTCTGGAATTTACTTAATCATGTTCCACACTCATTGCTGGCTGATCTCTGATTACTCAGGGCTTCAGGTTGCAGTTTCCATTTAAAGCTGAAGCTTTAATCATATTTAAAATTTGCCACAGAATTTATTATAATGGGCAGGAAGATAAGGCTTATTTATTATATGCTTTGCCGCAAAACCCATATTATGTGCATAAATGACAGCAATAAACAAAAGAAAATAATCTGTTCAGACCAGAGGAAGATCTATATCACTAACTCTCTACACTGAACTGTCATTGCAAGAATGAAGGATTTCCTTGTTATCAGGAATGTGCTGGGTAGATAGAAGTCATCAGAAAACCTACATGCCCTGTTAACTGCTACAGTATTTCACACATGCCCCAATGCCTATTAATCCCACTTATGTCCATCAGCTTAATGGAAACCTCTTCATTACCGGAATCTATCACTGACACAGAAAGGTATCAGAATTTAGGAAAGAGTGTTACTTGATGACATTCGCTGGACAGCTTTCCAATAGTGCTAGGTTATTTCTAGTAGGAAATAAACAATTTCTGCTGGAACTCCACAATTTGGAAAACATTTGGAGATCGAAGCCAAAGCCAACATTTGAAAGCATTAGTGAGAATTTAATAGTACTGCTGAACACGTTGCAGATGCTTGACCTAGGATTCTGGTTTTTTCCTTTCCTATTGGCAATGACACACTTTTATCATATATAGGCAATAGTGTGCTTGTACAGTACATCTTTGCACAAAATTTCAAGATGAAGGTCACTGGCAACACACTTCTAATGCAGAGGTTGCAGTAATATCTTGCTGCCTCACTTCTATTAGAGGAAAGTCTGGCTGGGAAAGTCAGGTAACTGCTTATTGACACCATCCTCTCCAAAATTTTAAAACCAACTCATTATCAAACTTTCTTCTTTTTTCCCCCTAATTCTCTGCTCCAAGCACGACATTGTTTCGATTTTGAGTTTAAAACAAATCTTATGCACACTGTGTTGTTGTACAGTCTCGGAGGGATTACTGTATTAAATGGGCTCTGCTATTTGAACTGGTTGAGTTGTGAAGGGTCTCAGGTTTTGAAATCCCACTCAATGTGAAATGCATCACTGAATGCAATGAATTCTCCACTCAGGTTGATAATTGAACAACTGATTTCACAGGAATAAACAGCAATGAAATATCCTAAACAGAAAAATAAAGAAGTTAAAGGCCTTGCCAACACCAAAATTATTTCAGAAGATAATTGGAGTGGTTTGCCTAGTACTTCAGTCTGCGTCCATAAGCCAGAAGTGCCACTGGAAAGGTAGCTTAATTTCTGACAGAGAAGTTCTGAAGCGCCTTGATTGTTAAAAATATTTTCATTATCTTAGGCAGAGGCAGCTAATTATGAAAGATTTTCACAGCAATTTGAGTACTGCTCTCAAGGTAAAGTGACACGTCAGACATGTTTTTAAACAGACATTGCAAAGAAAGTGGTAAAAATAAAATTATGTTTGTGATTCATAGAAAGTTGAAGTTTTTCAATTTTGGTATCAAATTCAGTTTGTGATAAGATCACAGTTAGGTTCTCTGAAAAAATCATTCAAGGAAGTCTGCTGAAATACCCAGAATCTACCTACAGCAAAGCAATTAGCATTTCTGAAGCAATGAAGGGCTTGCCTGCAGTTTGAGGAGGTTAGATGTTGCTTTGATGCTGTAGACATGAAAAGAAACCCACAATGTTTCTGCAAAGGAGACTGAGGCAGGAAAGCATAATGCAGTTAGTGTGTGGGTCCGCAGAGCCCAAGACTCTGAGAAACTCAGAGTGGACAAGCAACTCATGCAAGAGGATCACCACACTACGTAGGCATTTACAAGCATCAGCGAAGATCAGTAGAGGAAGGAAGCAGACTTATTGATGGCAGTCATGGGCAACAGCAGAGTAAAAGGTGAATGGACTGCCCACGTGAAGAACCATGGGATACAGGCTGATTTTCCATGATGTTTAAGTGCACCAGAGGCACTAGTATCAGCAAAGACAAGTCACTGGTAGAATGGCAGAAGTCGATGAAATTCTGGTCTTATAGAGGTAAACTTTATCCCGTTATAGAATTATGTCAGTAAGCATTTGGATAAAGAAAAACATTGAAAAATATGGAAAAGTTAAAATTTATAATAGTACCAGAAGGAAAAATGATGCTTGTTACTGAGTTAAAAGATGCCAATTTCTGGATCTCAGAGAGTGAATTGTGATTCAATGGATGAACAAATGTTGACAGCAAGTGAAGAGGAAACTAAGGATGCTTTCAGGAAATACAGGAACTCTCAGCAGAGCATGGAATAGAGATGAAAGTGTCAAGATTGTCCATGGCTCATCTACATGACAAAGTTTCTCTTACCATAATTCAGGCTATGAAAAGAGAAGTCTATTGCTCTAGGGAGAAAAATACAACTAAGAAGAACAAATGAAGGTAGTGCTCCTACACAGCACGTAAAAAGCAAGAAAAAATATTGAAACATTTCATTTGCATACAAATTCCCTAAAATGGGCACCTATTATAAGGTCTCTAATGAGAAACTGAAAGGACAGTAACACTCTGGAGGATGACCTGATGAAACTGGGGCATCCATTTGTGCATGATTATTATCTCTTTAGGAAATCATTTTCTCAGAATGCCAATGGGTTACACTTGGAGCCAGAAGTTTTTTGTTTCGAAATACAACACATTTGACAGTGTAAATGATAATAAGTTATGCATAAATTCTGTTAGATATGGGGGAAAAGTGTGAAAAATCCTGTCTGGAGGCTTCAAGCAACTCAGAAAGCACAGCAAATTCTGACATAAACTAAACAAATCAAGATGTAAAGTGTACAGATATATTCCAGAGAACCTCCTGGGAATGCCTTCCCTGTCAGACCCCTCAGATGTGGGAGCTGTGAGGAAATTTGCACTTTACCGAGCTGCCTGCATCAGCAGCTTGAGAGGGCTACTAAGAAGACACATGCAGGAGGGGTAAGTCACAACCAGGTCTGTATTTCACATTGTGAAATTACTGTGGCACCAGTGATGCACTGGAGGTCATGTGAACTCAAAAGACAAGATGTCTGTGCTTGCTAACCAGCTGTCAGAGCCACTTGCACCTCGCAGGTGTCTTGAGACAGATAGAGGAAAGCAGCAAGTCCAGCATGGTTTGTGAAACGATGCTAGCAATGATAAAGGTGGGAAGCAGTCATGCCAATGTTCAGTGGACTCATCCCGGATGCAAGCAATGCTGCTACACCATATGGACATGAGCAGAGGTGGAGTAGATGAAGAAGGTTTTCTCAGCTGAGGCAGCTGAGCCCCAGGACATGCGACAGCAGGAACTGAAGGGCTCAGCCGTGGCAGAAATGGCATCATGGATATTACAGCTGAGATCCAAGGGTCCGTGTGACAGTACGGTGCACGTCAGGAGTTGAGCATTGGTAACTGATAGTCTTTGAGATTCTGAATCGCATTAAAAATCAGTGATGGTGTGCCTAGGAAGGGGAGTTGTGGGAAAAAAAAGAACTTGCAGAAGGACCTTAAAATATCCACTTGGTAATACGTGACTACTGATCCCATCCCCCCTTCCATCAGTCTAGCCACGATCAGTTTGTTACCTCCACTGCTGCTGTGCTCACAGCTTTGAGTGGAAATAAGAAACAACACTTTCTTTGTATCTTCTTTAAAAGTGGCAGGAACAGTCTCTTTTCCCTTGCGGGGGATAGGATAAGGTTTCCCACACTGCTTACAGGGTCCAGATTGGTAGGAGCAAACAGTAAGGAAGAGAAGACAAGAAGGAGGAATAAGGTAGGAAACGTGTTCTCCTCAATGGCATTCTCACAACTGGATAATTTCTCTGGCTTCAGATACCCTCGTCATGATAGCAAACCATCTGCTCGTGGAAAGAGCATGCTGCAAGAAAGGATAGGTGGCTTTGTCATCCGGTCACATCACAGGTCTGCAGGGTTTCTCTTATTTTAGTAAACAAGGTTTCATTTTTAATCTTTTTTCTCCATTCTCTGAAAAACATTGTGATGTCATTAGTATAGCTCATCCTGTCCATTTTTCTAAAAAAAAAGACGTGCCAGAGAAGTAATCAAACATCCTACAAAATTATAAACTAGTAGTACCAGCAATTGTAGTAACATAAAGCACAAATGTAGTTAAAATGTTCTAGAATGAGATACTCTGCAAAAGAGTGTAAAGCACTCATGGAGTCACCTCTTCTTTGCTATGAGAGTATCAAGCCATGTTCAATACCAGTGACATGCAGGCGTATGCACAACCCTGATGTTTATGGCAGGGGTGCAGGACTCAGCTCCCCGCAGCAGGCCTGACCCTTCTCCAGGATACATCCCAAGTTATGGACCGATGTAGAGTAACTTCATAAGGCCAGCTCCACCCTGTGTGGCTGGGTCTGTTCTATGTTCATGGATGCACACACATCCATTTTACACAGTCCTCCAGTTTCTCTCTGACCTTCCCACTGGCCCCTTCTGACCCTTTCTCTCCAAACTGCCAGTGTGATGTGGGCGAGCTGAAGGCAGAGGTGCAGGTTAGTAGAACACTAATGTTGCATTGCTCTGCCTTCTCCTGCCTTTTCCTACTTCTCTAAGATAATCAGTGTATAGCAGCTAAGGATTATTTGCTTCTGTTATGCTGCAAGGCTTGTCTCAAGTTTCAGTTTCAGGCTGCAAACCATGACTTGATGACAATGTTCTTGAGGTGCCTTTTTGGTGCCTTTTTTCCCCCCTATTGCTGTCATTCCTTCAACTTTCCCACCATCCATAGTCCTCCCCTGGTTTAGACAAGTGTGTTGAAGCAAAATCCTGGACAATATATTTCAGTGTGAGTTTTTTATTTCATTTTGATTGACTTCTCAAGTGTCTTTAGAGCCACAGGTCAAAAGCTTCATTGCTCCCTGCTGCTTTGTAAAGTTTTCTTCTAAATAAATAGTACATACCACAGGAATATCTGATCGTCCTAGCAAAACATGAAGCTAGCAGTGTCAGTTGGAAGCTGAAGAAAACAGCACCTGTCTGCGCGCAGCATTTCTGTGTAATTCTAAAGACACAGAGACAGAATGAGAAGCCTTGTGTCTGCTGGGACACAGGAAAATTTACTGTGAGACGAAACTCCACACATGAAAACAGGAGTGCAATTCTGAAAAAGCAAGAGGTTATTGTCCCATCACTGCTAATCACCTCCTTGAAGCTGCTGGTTACCATCCCTGGTGGTATCTGGCCTTATGAGGGTCCCTATAGCATTACTAATAAAACTTTCCAGCATAGCTTATGTGTACCTGACATATTTGCCCTGAGACATGAAAGAGTATCTCTGGTCCACAGCTGAAGAAAACGACAAGGTGAGGGGTGGATGCTACTATGTGCCCATCTCTGGTACTCCTCCAAGTGAACACCAGCGAGGTTGGAGTTTCTTAAACTGATCACCGCAGAATTGTGGTGGGTTAAAAACAGGTACACTGTCAATCTTCACCTTTCCCAAGCAAAATACAGTAACATGTAAAGTTTTCTTAATTTGTATCCATTCAATCATATGTTTATTCTCTAAGTTGTTTAGAAAATATCTTTTCATGGGTTTAAGTTTTTTAGAAGCCAGATAACTGAAGAAAAAGTTAAAATCTAGCACTTGTGCATTTTACACAGAGAGGGTATAGACAATGTTTTCTCTGTTTAGAAGAGGACCGGAATATAACACTTGCCAACTCCCGAAGCAGTAACGTCTGCTGTGTATTGGTTTTTTCTGACTGATGAGTGTCTTGGTTTTATGACAGATTTTAAGGTCAGTGGAAACTATACCTCTAAAGTACAGTCCCAGCTGCAATGGCTTCAAGTTACAGAATTGTTTGTTGAAATGGCAAACTTCTCAATGACTCTGGCCTCAAGGGTCTGACCTTACTGAGGATAATTAGGAAATTTTCCATCTAATTTTAATTTCCATCAGATTTTCCACACTAAACTTTGGATCAGCTTTGTATCACATATGCTTATTTTGTAATACATAATACAACCCCAGTATGTTTTTAGTGGAACTGGCAACCTAACAAGAGAGAAGATTTCAGCCATGAATTTTTGCAGTGCTATCCAGCAGCATCATCTGCCATGACTCCAGACATGCTGACACAAGCAGCAAACAAGTAGATGGGCTGCAGTGGTGAGCCTGAAGAGTAGAAAGAGGGCAGATATTGTTTTGTATTTTAAACATATTCCAGTGGCTGCATCTGTAAGAGTTTCACACACACCTCTAAAGAACCTGATGTTTCTTTTCATACCTGGCAATATCAGACTTTGAGGAAGCAACTGCAATAACTTGGCAGTGTATTTTAAAAGCTATCTTCACTGCCATGGGTTTGGGATGATGAAATAATCTGACATTTAAGTAGAAGTAATACTGAATGCTGATTAAGTCTTATCTTGAAGGGCTGAGTTTAGTGGTAGAACCCCACAAAGGAGAGCTGACAGTTTGCCTTGATGTGCAACTACCAGGAGGACTATTCATCAGACAATATGAAAGGGTATCGTGCATGCCTGACAGGTGAGTCTTCCAGTGGCTTGACAGCTTGGACATTTGCATGAGAATCTGCTCACCCTTTGCTTTGCTTTTCATTGAGAAATGCCTGTATGTTCAAAACTCTATCTCATCATCTTTGCAATCTCATCCGCTCTCCATTGCATTCAGTGGTCTCATGTGAGGCCATGTTTTGGAAGACTTCTCCAGGTATCTTCCTCTCTGAGGTTGCCCGACAGATTCTTCTCCCCTCATGCTCCCCCTTTTGTTCTTCAAAGAAGAAAGATATTCTTCAAAGGCCATGCTGCTCTGGCAAAACTTTAAGGTGGACCTCCACAGCTGATCAATAACCTGGTTCCCTTAGGTTTGGTACACGAACGTTCCCTGGTATTTTTGTTATCAGGGAAAGCAGGAAATGCAAGAGCTGGGAATGCTCCAAGTCCTAGGACTGGATCTATACATCACTTCCTGCTCTTCCATCCTCTGACCTTACTTGCTTGTATTAATGGCTGGCTGCTGACACCAGTGTGATCTCTGATTGTGTTTCTTTGCCCTGGGGTTATTAACAAGACAAACATTCAGGAACTCAGCAATGTCTTGCTCCAGTTCCATTTTTGAAAAATCCTTTCATAAAAGCTTAGGAAGGACCTTACTGAGCCAGAGCCAGCTAGTCCAATATTTTGTCCCTGTCAGTCGTCAGAGATGGACAGTCAGGAAGGAGTACAAAACCAGGATAAAAGTCTTCAGTTAACAGCTTCCTGTATTTGCTCTTTTCCTGTAAGAATTTTCTGTTTCCAAAGACACCTCTTATCTAACAACAATTCATTCATGATTCTCCATCTTAGCAATCTATAGATGAAAAAAAGAATGAACTAAAGTGACAGGAATTTTGAAGACTATTGATACCTTAGGAATCCAACTTGCCCGCCTGGGAATAGATTGCACAGTTTAGCTTTCTCCTATCAAAACATTCCTTACTAAAGCAGGAGGGAGCCTGCCAGCTGCAACGCTGTCCCTGGAAATCAGGGTTTGGTATGAGAAGGGCAAGGGGATATCATCATCATTTTTGTTTCTCTGGTTTTGCCCCCTCAGCATATTTTAGCACTGCCACAGTCAATAGCTCATTACTTGCTTCATTGAAAGACTCTTTTGGAATTCTCTGGGTCTTGTAGGAGAATTTTCCACCAGAAAAAATAACAGAAAGCATTTCTGTGGGAGAGGTCAAGCCTATTATTGTCCTGAGAGCATGAGTCAGGATCCCAAATGTTGCAGTACAATGTCCTTTGAGCTGCTCTCCCTCCACGTCTCGGATCAGGTGCTGCCCTATATGCAACAGGAACATTTCAGGGCTAGCCAGGAAAGTTTTACATGAACTCCTCAGATATTAGCGAATCACAGAATCATAGAATCACAGAATCACAGAATCACAGAATGGTAGGGGTTGGAAGGGACTCTGGGGATCATCTAGTCCAACCCCCCTGCCGAAGCAGGGTCACCTAGAGCAAGCTGCACAGGACCACATCCAGGCAGGTCTTGAATATCTCCAGAGAAGGAGACTCCACAGCCTCTCTGGGCAGCCTGTTCCAGTGCTCCGTCACCCTCAGAGGGAAGAAGTTCTTCCCCAT
>Ga0065711_1043686_pt1 | contig 14578 bp, 11 predicted proteins | sample Hoacrofraction12_FD_59098 | JGI IMG/M metagenome (GOLD analysis project Ga0065711, IMG submission 59098) | Hoatzin crop microbial communities from Cojedes, Venezuela - Epithelial fraction 12 v2 (version 2) | ecosystem: Host-associated > Birds > Digestive system > Esophagus > Crop | place...
CAGGGCTCCGTCACCCTCAGAGGGAAGAAGTTCTTCCTCATGTTCAGCTGGAACTTCCTCTGCTCCAGTTTGTGCCCGTTGCCCCTTGTCCTGTCGCTGGGCACCACTGGAAAGGGTCTGGCCCCATTCTCCTGACACCCACCCTGCAGATATTTGTAAGCGTTTATTAGATCCCCTCACAGCCTTCTCTTCTTTGTTTGACAAAATAATGAAGTGAAACAGAAGTGGTCTTGGTTCTCAGCAAATAATTGGGATGATTGTGGGATGAAAGAGACTCCTAAATAATTCTAGTTCAGCTTGCTCTCCAGCCAAAACCAATTTGCTTTCTGCTGTTTTAGTGAGTTGGATTGGCTTTGTGCTGCAGTCGAGTGTGCACCGGAGCAAGGACTTGGCAGCAGCACGTGTCCTGCTGGGAAGAAGCTGGTGGAGGGACGGGAGGAGAGGGCTACCTCTCGGCAGCAGTGGATGGTGAGTGTAACTGAAGCCTTGGTGCGAGGCTGCGGTTTGAGACGCTGCCGCCCGTCAGTCAGTCCCTGCGCCTTCGCAGGCTGCGCTGTCATCCTGCTAGCAAAGGCAGTCTAACGGCAGGAGTGTTCTACTGCTTCGCAGTTGTGTGTTTCTAATTCTTTCTGCTTCTAATTATAGGTAGTTTAGGCTAGTTTGGCAGATTTTACCCTGAAGAAGATGAGGGTGCCTGCGTGAATTCCCTTCTCCTGCCTAAATGATAAACATTTGGGAAATAAATTCTTCGCCTGCATCCAGCAGAAGATGTCTGCTCTTGATGAGGGGGCGTGAGGAATTACAGCTCCCTTCAGGTAGGCAGGTTTCATACAAACCATAGAAAAATCACAAGGAGCAATGACTGGAAACAGATTTTTTGGGGCGGGGGGGCTGAAATATGAAAGTATCTTGACAGCCACTGTCGTCAGTGTAAGCAGTAGTTTCGTTAAAGCATTTCTCTTTCTGGGCTGAAAGGGTTAAGGAGTGGCCATTTCGGTTTGAGGGAAGACTGGGTGGAACTGAAGGGATACAATTACGGACTGGGTAAAATTCAGTGAAGCTGACAGGCAAGGTAAGTGTTTAAAAAGTTGTTGAAGTCATCATGGAACCAGGTAGTTGAAGTAATGGGGTAGAAACCATCCCAGAATTGCATGGTGAGGTCTACATTAGACTTAACTATGTGACGAAAGGGATTTTCCCTGGGAACTCGTAAAGCAAACACAAGGCGTTGAGTAAGTGAGTGCTGGAGTTGCCTGTACATGACATGAGAACCAGTGAAACGGGCCACAGAAAATGGTGCTGATGAGGGAGAAACAGCCGGAGGTGGCAGTAGGAATGTGTCTCCAAGGAGAAAAAAGTAGGAGCTCCTGAAGGGGTTGGATACGGTGCTGGCTGAATTTGGATGAGAACCATCAAGGAAAAAGAGCTCGTCATTTGTTCTTACCTTGTTGTGGGTAGAAGGATACTGAATTGTGTGTAAGCAGATGGGTTTGTAGCAAAGATACACCTGATTCTGTCATCAGTTTCTCCTTTTCATAGAAATAACTTTTGGGACTGAATTTTGGCTGGCTGCTGAAGCCCAGAGGGACCGATTTGTGGAAAATGAAGTGTGAACCATTTTGGGGTGTTTTTTCTGGTAATTTACTTGAGTAGGTCAGATCTGTGTCTTGGATCAGCGCAGTCCTGGATGCTTGCGCTAGTGTAACCAGACCAAACAAAACCAACCCTCAAACCCAGCCTAGCTATAGGGTACAAGGTGCCGTAAATAGACCTCCAGGGACAGATTTCTTCAGCCCAGCAGGCAGGGCACCACTGGAGTCGGTTCAGTCTGGCAGGAACACCAAGCTCCTGAGACCAGCAGGACTAAAATTCGCTTTGGAACATTTTTTTTCTACCCTCTTGGTGTTGATTTTACATGAAATCTGTTGTTTATTGTTATAAACAACAAGAAAAGAATTTGGGTTGAAGGCTTTTTTTTTTTTTTTTTTCTTTTCTTAAAGAGATTTTGAAATTCCTGATCTTTGGAACGGGAGGTAAATTCAGTTTGGGAACTAAGTAATTGATTATGTGTTGGTCAATTTTTTCTATCCTAGTGGAAAAAAACCATCACAACACCAAATACTGCTTCAGCAAAAGAAATGTAAACAGTCATGACTGATTTCATATTAATAATGTGTTCTTGGTTTGTGCTACTACAAATACTTATTTTTAAAAGCAATGGAAACCATCCTTAGGCTTCTTTTATTGTTGTCTTTGGTAACGTGTGAATTGTTTGTTTGGTAGTTGTTTCTTTTCCAAGGCTGAGGCCTTCCCAGCATCTTCTGAGCAATTGCCTAGTTCCGATTTAAAGATCTTGCAACATGGTTTTCTGAAAAGTGGGATTTTGTCACACTGAATCTAGACTCTGGCTGGGGAATAGCCGGCTTCTGGGACGCATCCAAAACAGGCTGGAGGCAGCGAGGATGTTTCTGTTGAAGCCTTGAATCCCGAAAGACTGTTATCTGCGGGCCCCTTCGTATTTATGTCAGCTTGAAGTACGGAGCTGTAACAGAATCACAGAATCACAGAATGGTAGGGGTTGGAAGGGAGCTCTGTGGGTCACCCAGTCCAACCCTAACACCAGCCTCGGTCATTCTCTGCATCACCACAGCTGGCACTTGCCTGCTGACTTCCCTCAAGTTCTGCCGCTGCCCGCCACCCAAGCTGTATCTGAAACCTTATCATTCATTTTCTTTTTCCCTGTTCTGAAGTGGAGTTGTAGTAGCCTGAAGCCAGTTTTCCCCTTCTAAAATGATGAGCAAAACCAAAATGGCTTTTGAAATCTGAGAAACTGTTGGCATTAAAATTTCTCCCTCATTTCTTAACGCTCCTTTCTCACGAATTCCACCTGTGTTGTGCTGAACTTGGGGGGGGGTACCCCTGTCTGAGTAGATCTGGGAGACTATCTGCAATCCCATACTTAGTTTTCTACAATAATTTAGCGCTTAAATGTAAAAGTATTTCAGGACTGAAATTTACTTTCAGAGGACATTTAGACCCTGTGCAGATCTTTCCAGTCTTGACTGCTCTAAAATTCACACCGGTGGAGCTTTTTGAGGTGCCTTTGCCTTGACCATCCCAGAGGTCTCAGTCGTCCTGGGCTTATGATTCTGGGTGCCAGGTTGCAAATTGCACAAAACTGCAGCAAGAGGAGCTATCTGGGAGCTCACGCCGCTTCCCTGTCTCCTGGCATGGACACATTACATTCCATTTTGTATTAGTAAAATATTTGTGAAGTTTTACGAACACGATAGGAGCTCTTGCCTCTTTTACAAGAGGTAGGAATTACGAGCAGTCTGCCTCATCTCTCTCATTTAATCTACTCTCCCATCTAGAGTTTTTCTTTCCTCATCTGGACGTAGATAAAATCCAATAACGGGATATTTGTTTTGCGGTCAGAACTATCAGGGTTGGAGTCAATGCTCCTGGCAGCCATTGGAAAGATCTCTTGTGCATAGAAAATTTATGAACACGCAGAGATGCTGGGTTCAGTAATCTAGCCTTAAAAGGTATCCAAACATTTTGTTCCCGATCAAAACACGTAACCCGGTGCAGCTCTGAGCTATTTACATCTCGTCGGTCTGTCTGGGGCTGTAACATTGGCAACTGTAGGCGCTGAGAAGGGGAAAGAGGCATTCAATTTAGGTGTCCCGTTCACGCCAACGATTTGTCGCAGTTCCTTTTGACCTTCTGAAAAAGAAAGGCAACAGTGGCATCCTGTGGCCCCAGCAGTTCATGACATACAGGTCTGGTGCAGGTCAGAATCCCCCACCCAGGTCTTCCCACACTGAGCGGGAAACGGATCCACTTCTTTCCAAGTTAGTTTGCACAAGAAGTCCACAGCATTTCAGCCCCGTGTGTATTTGAAACCTGGAGTACAAAGCTGCTATCTATTTTTCAACAGGGGCTTTCCACCAGCTGCTCTGCTATTCTGCTGCTTATTTCGCTACCAAACACTTTGGTGTTTGGGGCAGGGAGGGATGACTTCAGTGACCCACCGAGGAGACGGGACTTCTGCGTTGCTGCCTTTGTGCTGCTGAACGTTTCCTCAGAAAAGAGGAGTAGAAGAGAGACCGTGAGTGTCCTGTTTTCAGCTAACCCATGGCTTAGTGAGGCATACTTGGTCTAAAAATGAATGTTTCAGGAAAAATCCAATGACAAGAAGACTTGTCAGAGTTGGTTTCCCTTGCGCCTACGTCATATCCGAGCGCTGGCTCCCACACAGCGTGCATGTCCGTGTGTCTCTTGACTTTCTCAGAGTCCTGGCCTTTACTTGTTTGACTTGGACCGACTGCGATTTGCTTACCTCCTCACCAGCAGATATTGGCAGCCGTGACCACCAGGCTCTCTCAAAGCCTGCAGGCGTGCCAGAAGGCACATTAATGAGCAACATACGGGCTCACCTGCACTACTCTGGGAAATTGTCAGCGAAGCTGCTGATGGCCTCATTTTTCTCTCTTCTCCTCCGGCTTTTACAGTGACTTCTGTAAGAAAGTTGTTGAGGTGGTGTCTTGTAAAGCCTCTTCCTTCCTACTTCTTACCTTTGTAGGTAGAGGTGTAAATGCTATTGAAGGCTCAACATCAGGAAGGAGGGGGGCGTAGGGGAATGAAACAACTTTGTTCATTTCAGATTTTGCATTTTCTTGCATCCAGAAGGCTCTGCATGTTTTGGGTGATCTACCTGGAGAACTGGAAAAGCAGAGCAGGGGCAAGGTTGTCCCCTGCTGCCTGTGCGTGGAAGAACTTGTGAGCGCAAAGTTTCTCTGTGGTGCAGGAAAGTCACCATGATCCCCTTCTCGGGATGGCTGAAGCGGAAGGCAGGGGAACAAAACCAGCAGCGAGCTGGGGCTTAATTGTTGCCTTTAACAATCAGTGAGCACTCTTCAGATTTCTCTGAAATTGCTTAACTGAGCTTGCACCACAGCTTCTGGCCAGTATTAATCCCTGGGCTGCCTCTTAAAACACACACATGCATGAAAACAAACAAATGTGAAGACTGGCTGTGGCCTCAGTGATGCTCACCCCTGCTCCTTTTTGTCAGTTAAACTGACAACCAAGATAAGAAGAGCCGGTGTTGGTGTCGTCTCTTGCATAACAAACCGCTCTCGACAAAAGAAGCAGCCTCCTGTCAAACGAATTTCCTTTACAACTGCCAAGGGGGCTATTTTTAGTTTCATCTGCCATTCTTTACTACTTAATCTTCTGGTTCACTTTTGTCAGTTTTTCTCTATTTTTCCCCTTCCCCGCCAGCTCTGATACCAGGTACTACTGATCATCTGTGGAGGAGGAGGAGGAGGAGGAGGAGGAGGGCACCGGGCTCTCAGCCATTCCCTGTTAGCATGAGTCTGCGCTGGGATGCCGTCGGCCTCACCACGTCCAGCTCTGCTCCAGTGTGTGAAGGCAGGGAGCCTTCAGAGCAAGGCAAACGGACCGCCCTGAATCTAGACGAGGGATGTCGAAGACCAACACGTAAATGAGATCAGTTCTGTTAGGAAAGGGTTTTAGCTGAGGCTGCGTTCAGAAATCAGCCAAATTGCAGGAGGGGAGCTACGAATGTCCAGCGCTGAAGCAACGTCACAGGCACACCGCATCAGGCAGCGAACTCTTCATATGCCATTAGCTGAGCCTGGCTTTTCCACTGGAGATAAAATTGAAGTGCTTTAGGAGTGATGGTGTTTATTCTATAGGTCTTGACTCTATGGTACTGGCTGCCTTCCCTTCCGGTCCGTTTGACCCACTGCATGTTTTAAGTCCGTTGAGCAGCAAAATGATTCTTGTATTCTGGCTGAGACATAAAACAGAAGTCCTGCCTGTCTGTAATCCATTAGAGATTTTGTGGTGCTATTTGCAAGAGTGTCTTAAGGCTTTGGTCGTTCAGGAAATAATACTGCTTTGCTCAGCTGCGTATCGTAGTTCAGTCAAGACCGTCATCCTCTGCAGCATCTTCCTAAAGCCTAATTCAGGTGGGTTGTACATTCTATACCTTCTTCCTCCACAGTATGCAAGAGCTTCACAATACCAGGTGGTTTTATGCCCACGGTGATTCTGTAAGATACAAGTGACTATGATACCCCTTTTATAGCTGGATTTGAGGAGCACAGAGGCAAAGTGAACAGCCCAAAGTCAAGAGGGAAGTCCATGGCGGCAGAGGGAATTACGCCTCTGTCACCCGGGTGTACGTGACAGTCCTGAAGTCAGCGTACTAGCTAACGCGTTCCAGGGAAGTGCAAGGAAGAAGGAAACACTAGAAATTGGCAAAAGTTTTAACCATCACCATTTTCTTAACAAACACGAGTTTTCAAATGATACAAAATGTTTGCAGAAAATGCATGTATTTTGAGAAAGTGAAGTAAAATTTGTTGGATTCAAATGAAAATGAGTAAGGTTTGTAATGTAAACGTTCCAATCAATCTCTTTTTTCCCCAGTGGAAAAAAAAAAGGAAGAAAACCTTCTGGGAAGGAAAGCAAAAAAGGAACCTGGTTTCTCAAATGGAATGAGAATAGAAATGTATTATTGATGGACAAATACAAACTACATTGCATCTTTTCTTCAGGCCTTCCCCTCTCCAGTCTTTGTCTTTTCTTTTTGTCTTCTGAGTAGAACTGACTAGTGCAAGAATGGCTAGTCTCCTTAACCCTAAAAAACGGGCACCACCACTTTGAACAACACTTCGTAGCCAAGGAATGTTAGAGAGAGAGCTGTGAAGAGGTCGCGTGGCTGCCAACAGCAGCTCCTTAGGTCTTTGGCTTCTTTACTCTCCGACGGGACTGAACAAGGATCTCCTTAGCAGTTTTTGCTGGCTCGCCTCCTTCCAGTGCTTGCGTTCGGTCTGCGCAGTAGCCCCCAGATTCGTGCACCCATGCTGGGAGTCACCCAGAGCAATCCCAGTCTGTGCGTGGCAGAATTATTTGTGTGCTTCTCAGGGCTTGGTTACCCCTGCTGTGGCACACGGGCTGACATAAAACCGCTCCTGCTTTTCTTTTCCCCTTTATTCCCTTGCTTCTGACAGTGTAACTTTTTATTTTCAGGTTTCTTCATCAGGACATTGGCAAGCTCTGTTTCTGATTCTGCTCTTCTCAAGCCCCTGAAGTAGAGTTTGGTTTAGGAGCTGGAAGTGGGGGAAGCACTGGAAGCAAGATTGCTTTTGTAATTTTGAAGATGCTTGAAAGTCTGCCAGAGAGCTGTCAGGTGAGTGATGGCTTGTGACATATCAAAGCAGACAAGCAAGGGTTCATAATAATTCAAGATCTGTTGAAAACCAGATTGAAACATGGCTGGCAGTGAGGGCTTTTTAAAGAGAAAATTATTATTGTGGGTATTCATACTCGTAAATGTATTTCAGGCCTTGCTGAGGGAAGAACCTGTCACATGAGCTTCATGTGCATCCTTTGGATTTTGCCTCTTTTACTCAGATTCTCAGTGTTTTCATCCCAGTTCATCTGTCACATCCTTTGCCCGGGTGCCTGGCGGGGCCACTGCCCTGACGTGTCTGCAGACGTGGACTCCCCGTGTCCCTGCCACCTGTGCACGTGGAGTCATTGACCCCTTTGCTCAGCAGTCCAGCTCCCTGCCTGTGCAGGCCTTTGTCATTCCACAAAGAGGAGCAGTTGCATCTTCTCCGGGATCAGTGGCATGAGAAGTCGCAATAAATTTCTTGGTGGAGAGCCTAGAAAAAAATCATTTAGGTTCCACTGGGTGAAGAGGGTCTGAAATTCAAAATTTCTCACGGCATGTTCAGAGGTTTTGGGCTAAGACTTCAGGAAGAAATGAGAACTTTTCTTTCAAAATGGATATGAAATGAGAAAGCCAAAGAAAAAAGCAATTTTTCCTCTCGCACGGTGTAAAGGGCCTCTGTGCCGAAGATATCACCAGCTGAATGTGTATAAGAAGTCGCCAGCAATCATTAAGCTCAATTAGTCTTATTCTTGAGCCCCTGATAACGTCTGTGGACTATTTAAACAAAGCAATGGTGGGCAAGCAGGAGAGGAAAATTAAAGAAAAGAGGTTCTGCTGTGAACACTTCTACCACCATCACCCCAGTGACGCTGCAATATAGAAACTGGGTCAGAGACACCCTTCCCCCTCCACGCTGTCAAAGTTATTTGAGCGCCTATTGAAACCCTCACAATAGAAGAGTTTGGCTCCTGCGTTCGCTAAGCAAAACTGATTTGTGTTCCTTGGTTCAGGAAAAGCTGCTGGGTAATTTTCCACGCGAGTACAATGCGGCAGTTCAGCTGATCCCTGGAAGCTGATTTCTTGGTGATTTGCCTTGCCTTTGCTGCGGCACTGCTGCTTTTATCGAGCGTTTCGAACTTCGCCTGCTGCATCTGTGTTCAGATGCCTTAAACCTGTCTCTTGCCTGTGTTAGTTTTAGGAGCTGTGCTGGTAACCTTCATTCAAAGTTCAAAAGATTGCTGTTAGGTCTCTTGAGATGTCGCTCGCTCTGTTGTCTTACTGATGATATAAATCTCAGTTAATTAGTTTATTTGCTTCTAGGATAATTGAATTAAAATATATTAGTTCAGAAGTATGGCTTGGATAGATTCAAACAGCTCTTCTGGACTCTTCCTATTGCCCTTTTTAAACCCTTATTTGAGTCTTTCATCCTTGTTTACAGCTGTCCCATTAGCAGTCTCAGCCTTCTGGTGTGCTCTGTCTGCTCTGGGGTTTTCTATCTTGTTTTTCTGGCTTCTTTCAAGGAGTCCGAGTGGCTCCACCTTGCCCTGAAAAGAAAAACACGCTACGCTTCTTACTCACAGCGATGGTCTACGCGGGTTGTCGGTGAGCACAGAGCCTGAGAGTTAGGCTGTCAGGAGTGACACTGTTTGGCAGTGGCCATAAGCACTTATTCCAAAGGAGACACGAGTGAAGTGAAATAACAGGGTCCAGAGTTTGGACGTGGTTTATAATATTCAATTAATACATTATCTATTTTCACTTCCCCTCCCTGCTGCCCTCAGCATGCACTTTCACAGAGTGAGCACATGCCCTCTCACGCTTTTTTCCTCCTTACATAAAATGTCATTTGTTACGATTCTATGATTCTATGATTCTTGAAAATTGCCTGACTTGATGGACAGTGTTGCCTGGAGGTGTCTGGGGGACCTACCTGGCCACGGAGCCAAGAAGGCTGCTTGGGCCATGGCTGCTGGGAGTTGCGCACCCATAGCGGTTGTAGCGTAGTGTGTTGAGGCATGCTTGGGGGTGACGAAGGAGGAGGAGAAGGAACATCATTTCCTTGCGTCCTCCTTGGCTTAGTCCACTCCCTGGACAAGATACTTATTGTTGTCAAGCAGCAGTGAGAACCATTCTGCCCGTTCATGTCTAGAGCAGCTCTGATTCTTCATCTTATCGTGTGTTCAAAAGAAAAAAACCACCCCGGTTTGTGTGTTGGTTTCAGCGGTGAACATCTCTTGAACTACATTCCTCGAGCAGGCACACAACAATCTGTGTCAGTATGTCTTCCTTGCATCCTCACTGCCAAGAAGAACTAAAAAAGAGAAATTCTTGCCATTCCACCCTGTTGCCCAGGTTTTGGGTGAAGCTCAAGAAGGGGAGCCATTTGCATCCTGCAGTTCGACAGCAGAATGACTTCCCTTGTTATCGAGGCTAATCATTGTCCAGCCCTGTCTCTGGCAAATACTCTATCTGTAATAATCAAGTCAGTGCCTGTGACATAGTTTTTTGACAGGACAATATTTCTTAATAATTTGGTAGCATTGCACACACACAAAAATAGAGCTATAATTAGCTCTCATCCCTAAAGTTGGAAAAGCTGTTCAGTTCGTTGGAGGCTGCTGGCCAATTCTCTTATCTAATTGGATGAAGTTCCTGCTTTCTCCCATTTGTATGATGTCTGCTTTTACACAAACTCATTAAGTGCAGCTGTACTCAAAGTTTATAACAACAGCCCCAGTGAAGGCTAGGCAGAAGTTTAATAGCTGTTCTGTTCTCTCTTTTTCATCTGATCTCAATGCATTTCGGTGGTTGGTGTGTGCCCAAACAGCTTCCCCTAGCACCTAATTCTCCTCCCTCCAGCTTTTTATTATGAATTATCTTAATAATTAGAAACCAGACAAATTGCATTAGATTCGTCTGTCTGTTTTGAAACTGGAGAGTTTACAGCTTGCTTTCAAGGAAGATGGATTTAAAGCAATTACTTATTTCTGCGAGGCATACAGAAGTGATTTTTTTTCCCTTCATTTTAAAGCGGGCATTAAGATGCAGTCAAATAATTGCTGCACGATTCTTTAAATCTTCGGAGGCATTAAGCTGATTTTGCAGGTAGAATAGCAGCGCCGTAGTTAACAGTATCTTAAGCTTTTGCATTTAGATAGGTGTTTTGGCAAAATAAATACTTTTTTTTAAAAAAAACCACTTTTGTCAGTAGGACTGCTTTTTCTCGTGTTCTTGTTTGTAATTTTGAATTTCTACTTAGTTGAATATAGATAGTAATAGAAAGTCTTCATTTGCCGGAACTTGAATTTTTTCATACGGTATTGCCTACATATATTCAAATCACACATGCACAGAAAGATTTATCACAAACTTCCTGCAATACAGATATATCAGCTTTAGAAGTGATTTTATAACTTCCGTGGATGTTTTTTTTTCCACCGGAGAACTATTTCAAGGTTTCCTGGGGAACTGCCAGCTGTACAGTTTCCTTCCCTTACCATGTTCCGTCTTCCCATCAGACAAGGTCAGGGAGGCTGGAGAGAGAGGGAAACTTAGGGGAAAAGTTGTCTCACGACATTGACTATTCCATGAGGGCACTTACCTGTGATGGTAAACGCTCTCCATATAGCCCGGTGGCAAGGGGACCTGTCTGACAATAAGGAGGACATTCATCAGCGCTGGGGTCCTAAGCTACAGCTACATATGTGCACACATCTGCAGTGCAGAAGAGGGGAGACCACAAAGGAGCAGGGTGAGGCATCAGTGGGGGGATTCAAAGGGACTCCCTCCTAAGCCAAAGTCCAATAAGGAGGGAAATTTTCTTCTGCTGATGCCCCACCTCCTAGCATCGAGATTTCCTTCAGGCTGTAGTGCTCTCCCAGCTCTGAAGGCACCAAAGGCTTGACCCTTACGAGCTTCACAACACCCTTAGCTCTGTCTAGATTGAAAGATGCAAACGTCTTGAAAGATCCAAAGCCCGATATGAGTAGGGAGGAAAGACCTACTGAATCCCACCTGAACTTGCTCTACCCTATAGCCCTGCCTTAGTTCATGTAAAGAGGCACCGGAGTTGAACTTTTTGTTTCTGTTCCCGTGAGAGCATGAAAAATGAGTGGTGTTGTGACCAAGCCCCTGGGTATTGCTGACGATAGACCTCTATGGCTGAGTTCATGCGTGCGGGTTGATTATCAGTTTTCTCAATGATGACACGAACAGGTGGTTTAATTGACTGTTCTAATCTTAATCTAAACTTAATCTCAGCATGAGTCACAGGTAGTTTTGGCTGATAAATGTCTTTACCAGAAAAATGAAATCCGCTAACATCTCTTGATTTCAGAGAGTTGGCTCCATCTGTAGACCTGTTTCACTATGTGCTCAGCTGCTGTTTAGACAAATATGAAATACGGGCATTCTTCTTATTTAGAGTCCCATAGCTTTTGTTGTTTCCATTTGTGTGTGCATAAATTAAGCTTGCCTGACATTTGCAAGTGAGAACACTTAGGTCAGTTCTACCCAGTAATGATAATTTTTATAATTGACTTCTACTACCCCATTGTCTTCTAAATATGCAAGCTTGTTTTTATAGGAAATACTTCATGTATTAAAAGGGCTCATATAATGCTGGAACATTTGTTTTGCCAGCTACAGTCATCATGGGCACATCATTAAAACGACAACGGTAGCTGCTCCGTGCTGTCTACTTTTGTATTGTTTTGACAGAATTTAAGACATGAGTGTATGTTTGTGCTACCAGTCATTGGTGAATCATACCACTTAATTGGATGGGTCAACAAGATAAATAGATGTGGTCTTTGGGAAATGAAAATGGCCTCTTTCATTTGAGTTTGTTTGTACACTGCTTTTGTTGGAAGCGGCGTTAGCTGATGGAGATTATGGAAAAAGCAGCGACTTATTTTCCTAACACTTGAGTGAGTGGTGATAGTTGTTGGAGGATGTGATGACACAAGACAAGCGGGTTTTAATTTTGGTTTTGAAGTGGGCGGGCGTGGGCAAATGGATACTCAAGACACATTAATGAAGTTATGTTGACAACTGTTAAGTGTGAAGTCTGTCATGTATCTCGTTGCAATGAATGTGTCTTTATGAGCGTACTGCGTTGGAGACGTTTGTGCAATTGTCAGCTGTAATTAAAGGATGATTCAGCAGTGGACACACAGTTGAAAATGAAGGACAGTTGTGGGTTTTTTATGTGGGTGTGTATACTTCTGTTTGCCAAAAGTGGTATATTTTTTGACTAGCTAATTCTTTCCAGGTAACTACCAAATCAAAAAAATGAATCGAACCAGAGACTTTGGGTTTTTTAAAAATAAATTTTCTCCTGTGGGAGAGAATTTTAACATTCTTAGGGCAAGCGAACGGAGACTTTTAGATAACGTCCGTGTTGGTGGCATTCTGAAGGTGCACAGAGAAATTACTTCCAGAAAGATTTGGGAAAGCATGAGGTAAAATGTCACTTGCCAAGCATGCAAAATAAGCAAAGAAACCGATACCGCTCAGACCCCGGGGTACTGCTGTGTTTGCACGTGTTGTGCTCGCTCGTGATACATGTCGCAGCTGTGTGTCACCTTCCATTTTCCTAATACCTTTCTGACTGCATCACAGGTTTTGGTGTTGCTTTCAAAGGGGCTTGCAAGTATCGTAAAGAGGCAACTGGGGTTTTGTCGTCGTGAGGGATGAGCGGGACTTGGGATGGTGCTCTGATTTTTTTTCCAGCCACAGAGCTTCCCACCACGATCAACTCGAACTTCAGAAAGTAAAGATATTTGAGGAAAGACCTATGTTTTCCTCAGGTGGTTGAATAACCTTGTGTAGCAGTTGATGCTGTTCTGCAGCTATCGATGGCTCCCCTTCCAGTGCAGCTACTAAAATATCTTTTCGTGGCTCCAGTTGATATTAATGAGAGTTTTGCAGCAGCAGATGATGGGAGCAGTTCTTCACATGCTTTGAAAAGTGTGTGATGTGAAGAGGAGCCTGGACCTACCTGAACCTCGGCTGCTGCCTCATCTGTTGGAGGTAGCTGTATAGGTTTTTTTTTCCCATTTGTACTTCTTGAATATCTTTTAGGAGCTCCGGATTGGCCTTCCTTTCCCCTCCATCTTGGCAGAAAACAAGGAGGCAGCCCCAAAGTAACAGGATTGACATCTAATTCCAGAACTGGAAGCAGTGCTATTTGTCCTTGGTTAAAGATTGATTTTACGTCCCTAATGAAAACACCGGGACAATTCATCGTGCTGCCTTAGGTGGTCAGCGGCTGGAGTGAAGGGCTTATTAGATACCTTGTCTGAGAGGCGGAGGAGTGAGAAGGAGCTGAAAATGAGCACCTTTGTTTAAAATACATCTGTTTCTCTTCCACAGCCACATTTTTTACGTGTAAAATGTACCAGCTTCTTTCAGAGCTGTGTGCTGGAGGAAGCTGTGCCTGCTGCTAGCAGTAAATGAGTTACTTAATGGGAAGAATGTTTGCAAAGCCTGGAGAGAAAGAACAGCTGCTTTTTTAAGTGCAAAAAAACCCCCCTATAACATTTCAAAACTGTAGCAAGATCAGGGATTTTTATTTTTTTTTTAAAAGGCCTGGATGAAAGGAAATTAGTAATGTGTAGGGAGTGCTGAGTGGCCCAGGCACCTCACCTGTTTTATTCCTAGGTGCAGAGGGAATTCGAAGTTCGACGCCAGATGGAAAGCAAACCCAGAGCCACGTGAGCTACCAGCCAGTTTCCTTCAGCAGCGTTAATTTACAGTCTCATGAGGGAGAGAACGCCTTGGTTCGCTGCCAGTTCTGGCTTCAAGCGGAATTTTCGGGCGACGGAGCAGTGCCGGCAGCGGTCCCTTTTCAGGCCACGCCGTCTGGGCGGCGGAGCAGGCGGCACAGGCTGCTGAGCAAGGACATTAATAACACTGCGGCCTCTCCTCCACCTGCCAGGCATGTCACAGGGCGCTGGCATCTCGGCTCGCCAAAACTTCCCTCGGAGCTCGGCTGGCGTGCTTTGCATCGCTGGGTGCGCGGTTGTTTGGTGGGAGGGGGGCAGCGGATGTGGCACAGGTTGGGAACATGTAGGTGACCCTGCTTCAGCAGGAGGGTTGGACTAGATGACCCACAGTGGTCCCTTCCAACCCCTACTATTCTGTGATTCTGTGATTCTGTGAAGAGGGGTTGTAGAGCCGAGGACGCTTCGATTTGCCGTTCGCAGCGCTGCGGGGTCACGCAGCGACAGGTACGGAGGCATGATCACAGAATGGTCGGGGTTGGAAGGGACCTCTGTGGGTCACCCAGTCCAACCCCCTGCCCAAGCAGGGTCACCCAGAGCAGGCTGCACAGGACCTTGTCCAGGTGGGTCTGGA
>Ga0065711_1043687_pt1 | contig 14578 bp, 9 predicted proteins | sample Hoacrofraction12_FD_59098 | JGI IMG/M metagenome (GOLD analysis project Ga0065711, IMG submission 59098) | Hoatzin crop microbial communities from Cojedes, Venezuela - Epithelial fraction 12 v2 (version 2) | ecosystem: Host-associated > Birds > Digestive system > Esophagus > Crop | place...
CTTGAATATCTCCAGAGAAGGAGACTCCACAACCTCCTTGGGCAGCCTGTTCCAGTGCTCCGTCACCCTCAGAGGGAAGAAGTTCCTCCTCATGTTCAGACGGAACTTCCTATGCTTCAGTTTGTGCCCATTGCCCCTTGTCCTGTCGCTGAGCACCACTGAAAAGAGTTTGGCCCCATCCTCCAGACACCCACCCATGAGATATTTATAAGCATTTCTAAGGTCCCCCTCTCAGCCTTCTCCAGGCTAAACAAGCCCAGTTCCTTCAGCCATTCCTTGTAGGACAGATGCTCCAGTCCCCTCATATATTCTTTAAGAGTAGACTTCTTTTGTATTTCTACATGTGTAGCCAGTTCTTCCATTCAGTGAATATAGGAGTTAATATAAGGTCTTAATTATAATAGAAAATGAAAATATTTAAATATTGGACTTAATTAGTACTTATGATTGTTAAAGAAACATAGTGCATTTTTCTCAGAATGTCTGTAGGAAAGGGACAAATGACTGCTGTTTCCCAGGATACACCTGAATCCCATAAAATGGCACATGCCTTGTGTCCTCTTAGGCCAACCCTGTTTTTCAGCCTGTTTTTCTCTTTTGAACTTCTTTTCCCAAAGCCTCTTTTCAAGTCTTGCTCTTAATTTAAAATTACTTCAGCCTTAGTTTTTTTTTCTACCCAGGAATTCACTTGAGGAAAAGAGAAAGCTGGAAGAACAACAAAAAAGGAACAGAACAAAGCAGAAACAAAGAATGAAAAAACTCCAGAAAATTGTAACAGCTCGTGCTGAGGCCAATGACCCACATCAGAGCCTAGCTCAGATGTCCAAATCCAAATTTAAAACATTCAGGTATTTTGTTGTATTCCCCTGAATCCTGAACCTCTCATTCGACATTGTGTGTTAAACATACAATGTGAAAAATAGCACAGTTTAAGTTTGCATAGTTACACATTTGATAAATTATACACTAGACAAGTAGCTAGTAAAAAAAGTGGCAAAATTTATTATTACAATTGGGAAATTGTTGCCAGTTTTAATTATTTCAATCTGTATGTTCCACCTTATAGTATTAGAGATTAGCTAGCAGGAGACTCCTGTGTTTTCTCAGTTGACATGTCAACTAAAGAGGAAATGTTTAAAAAAAATCAAAAGGAAAAGGAACAGTGTAGTTACAGAATGTCCTTGCGCTGCTGGATTGATAGGTGTTGGTACTATTTTGGTGCTAGCTGTCTCCTGAAGTAGTGAACATTTCACAATTCAATTTTTGTCCCAGCAGTTCCCCACTTAAGAGGGAAAATTAGAGCAGGAATATTATTTTAACTTAGCACATGTATTAGCAGCTAACCAGGAAGCTGCTGATGCTTAGGAGGAATATAATCCAAAGTTACCTTTACTAGAGATACAAACTCAAAGACTCTTTCTACATAACTGAGAAGTCGTACACGGGAAGAAACATCAGAGCCTTCTCAGTGTGTTGTAAGCTATCAGTCCAGAAGGCTCTAGCTCTCTGATGCTAATCTAATTCCAGAATGGCTGTTTGACCTTGTGCTTGTGGCTGATTTAACCATTTCTGCTTATTGTTCTTTTTAATCGTAGAAAAAAAAAAGTCTTGTTTGAATGAGTCTTAGTGAGGTTTATAATCTGTCTTGGCATGAGAGCACTGCAGCAGTATTGTGCATTTAAGGCACTGTTAGGTGGAGATGGTGAGAGGTACTGACTGCTCTGCCCCTGTTGCTTCGTGCATAGGCAGGATTCTTGGGCAGCGACTATGAATCCTAATTTCCAGTAACCAGGCAAATTGCCAGTAACTGATAGTAGTAGGGTAAAGCAATAGAAAGGTGAATGATCATGAGATACACCTGATTACAAGATTCATAGCCTGGACTAGCAACTTTTAAGTTACCATACTAACCTTCAAGGTGTTTAGAATACAGTCCAGGATAGAGATCTTTCTGGAGTGAGGGTGGAGGCTGGGGCTGTCTATGTCTAAGTTGAAAGGTAACAAATAAGGTTTCCTCTTTTTTTTTTTTTTTTGCTTTACATGGATCTCGTCTTTCTTTATAGCTAAAATAGAAAACTATAGATCTGGTCTTAATAGACTTTAAATTCTGGTCTGCTATAAGCAAATTTGCTGAAATAGTGCAGCACCACCTGCAAGAAAATGCCACACATTGTTCCACCAGCAAACTTTGTAATGGTTATTCACCATCACTATAGCTTCACTGTGACCAGGAAGAGAAAATGCAGCAGATACTGAAGCACATGCAAGTGTGAAGTACTGAAGTGTCCTCGAGCAGATGATCTACTGACTTCAGGATGGAAACAGAAAACAATTTGAGTTACGGTAGCAAGGTGGAGAATTAAGAGAGACCATGGATGTGTTTAAAGATCTGATTTGAGTTCATTCAACAGTGAATGTCAGTTTACAGTATTTAGATTAATCAGTTTTCAGGAGTACTGTAAAACACTCATGCTTAATTCTTGTCTGCACATAAAATTATGCTATTATAAAGCAAGATTACTTCCCTAATGCTGATACATTAAGGCTGGTACAAGTGCTTAACTTGATAATGCTCATTTCAGCATAGGCTGGGTAATAAGGTATATAAACATAAATGCTTTTCTAACAGATAATTAGGCTTGTAGAAAACTGCCCAAGAGAGCAAGCAAGTAGCAACAATGAAGTTCACTCCCTCAAAATGATAAATAACTTGCCTTAATGCATAGTCATAGTGCAGAAATTCAGAGGATGGTAAGGGAAAGAGGGAGGAGGAGACAGAAGTGTAAAATGGCCCCTAGCTGTCATATTTGCCCTGAAGTGTCTGACTTGGTAAATGCTGGAGCTGGCTCATTACAGAGGCAACATCGCAAAGAGGTGTCTGTGTCACACATGGGGGATTACAACCTGTGCTACCTGGGTTATCTAGTGCTTGCTATGATCTGAGATATCATTTCAGTTGATGAATCAACAGTTTCATCCTGCCACTATATTGGCTAGGCCCTTGACAAACCAACTAGGAAAAAAAGTGTACCATGATCCAGGATGTGGCCACCCCTCTTGTGAGATAGGCTGGTAAAGTAGCAAGATTCTTATCATCAAACTTTAAATAAAAATCCATACTTTAATGTAATGATACTAATTTCTTGTGGTATATTCTGTTTAATTTTTCTTAGAACAACTGGAATATCTGTGAAAACAGCATTTAAAAAGTCTAAGTATCCACATTTTTAAAAAAAACTAAGTTCCACATTTTTTAAAATCTAAGTATCAAAAAAAAAAAACAACTAAGAATCCAAACTCAGACAGCCTCTACTTAACCTCACTAGCCAGGACCTCTCTTTCCTTATCTAGAGTGACTGTTTTGGAGCCGGTTTTGTTCACTACTTACAGGCAAGCAATTGCTGTGAAAATGAGACAATATACTTCAGACCCTGTAACCACCATAAAATATTTTACCTTTTATGTATCTTTAAGTAGGACAATATTGAGTTTGTTATGAGCAATTTAGCTTCTGTAGAAAATTACTTCTTGTTTTATAAATGAATAATAATTTCTCTTGTACTCTATTTCCTTTAGGAGTTATGAGAAGCAGAGAATGCAAGAGTATTTGCAAGAGTTGCAAGAAATGGAAGAAAGAGTAAAACAAAGGCCGTTGCTTTTTGAAAGAGTTGCTCAGGTTGTCTTTGTTCCATACTACTGCTTAATCTTACCTTCGAATACTGCATAAGACATTTTCAGTCATACATTTTAGAAGATATCTGAAAAATACTTTTGAGACCCATATTTGTCCAGTTTACTCTCTGTTGCCCCACTCCACATAAATATTACTAATTTTTGTGACTAAACATTCACGGCACGCTTGCACAGGGAACTGAGTTGGCTGTTGTAGACATGTTGTCTGATTCGGTTATAAAATGAGTTAACTCTAAACTCAACAAAAAATTACAGAAAAAATGTGAGAGGTTTAAGTTGGGAAAGTAGTGATAAGAAAATTCAAGTGTTCTTAGTGTCTGTTGTAAAGCTCAAATGCAGTATATATTTATCTTCATTTCAGTACAAGCATGTGCTGGTAACCTGGTCCCTGACCTGTTTCCAAACCCTGAGAGGCAGCAATTCATAGACCACTGGTTCGCTTGTCCATTCTGTCTGTGTGGGTTTCCTTGTCTGCCATCGCGGCGGGGCAGGAGTATCTGTGTAGATTAGAAGACAAGTCCTCCTCACTCAGATATTACCTGGAGGAACAGAATTTATGCCCTCAGTTTCAGAGGCGGAGATACACATCTATGTAATTTGTTAAACAGCACTGTAAGAAGGTGAATCAATACAACTATTTTTAGGGCAGCAGCTCCCAATGAGAAAACAGGGGAGAGAAGATAAAGGAGAAGCTCTGGGAAGACTACGTCTGATTTTCTACGTGTCCATGTCTTCCTCTTCCCCCCTCAATAGCTACATAGAGAATATATAGCGCTGCATTAGCCAGTGGGTGCAGGGACCAAACCGGATTTAAACTAGTACAGAAGAGGAAAATCTGATGTAAAATTGTCAAGTATTGTTTTACCGTTCTTACCTGCAGTGAATAATCATTCAACTTCTCAGATGCAATTAATGAAACAGAGTATTAATATAAATAAACAAAAGTGTCAAAAGACAGGCATTTAATGCATTTAGGTAACACCTAACCATTGTGGTTTTCCTACAGAAAAATGCCAGAATAGCTGCAGAAAAGCATTATGCTAACAGACTGAGAGTGCTGGGGATATGCCCAGAGTTTGTTTCAAAGAAAAGACAAGCAACTAAATTGCTCCAGTGCTCCAGTGCTGAAGATTTTAAAACCTCCACTGATGCCAGAGAAAGGTAGATTACTGAAGCCTTTTTTTTTGTTTTTTGCCACCACATACCTAGTTGATTAGAAAGTGTTTTTTTGATGTGTAGGTTTGAGGGTTTTTTCGATTTTTTTTTTTGTAGTATTTCCCAGGTAAATATTGGACTAGTTAGCTTTACTAATGTTAGCATTAGCATGTATTTTTTATTTTTTCCTGAATTAAGTATTATTTCATAAAACAGAGGAGAGCACTGGATATGTTATGCTTCAAAGAAAAATGAAGAAATACAGTTTTTCTTTGTTCCTTTCGCCAAAAATTCTGGCAGGTTGCTAGTAAGTCACTTCATTGTGCATTACCTTTACTGAATTTTCAAAATAAGCCTTGTGAAAAAAAATGTTTTTCAATATGCATTAGATATTACGATTTAAAAGGAAGCAGAAATAAAAAAAATTGAAATATATAAGCAATATTGTTGAGTTCCTTTCTTGCATACAAGAAGACTCTAGTGTCCCCCCTTCCCCAGTTCCACCCCAGCCACGTCTACTAGGAATTGTCCTACATTACCTGAAGGTAGTTTAAAACCTAGTGCAAAGCATCTTACCTGAAAATAAAATCACACATGCAAATTGTCTTTTCAGAATCATCAAGGATAAAGTGAAAAAAAGGGAATCCTTTGAGGAAGCAGCTGAAAGCAGTCCTTCGTCTGAGTGGTCCTGGGAGGAGGAGGACAGAGAGAAGAGAAAAAGTGTCAAAACCTCCACCCCGAATGGGCAGTCCAGTGAGCTGGAGGATGAGCAAGAGGCAACAGCCAGCCGTTATGCTCATCAGCCTTACTTGATCCAGCCCCACTCTGACCAGCACCGTGAAGAGGAGGAGGAAGAGGAAGCAAAGGCAGGCCTGTCGCTTGGCCATTCACAGGAGGAGGAGGATGATCAGTCAAGACCCAGCTCTCCATCTGACCAGTCCCATGAGCGTGAAGAGGAAGGAAAGTCTGACCCTGAAGCTGAGGGTGCCTTCGGATATGAGGATGCGGAGTATGAAAAAGATGATTCAAAAGAGAAACCCAGCTATGATGAAACTGACTGAAAGAACGGCAGACAGCATGGTCTGGGGCTCAGGAACCTACTTCATTGCTGGCAGTGAAATAGCCGCCAAAGAAAAACTTGGCACTTTGCTACTGATACAAAATCCTGTGAATTTAAATCTCCTAGCTATTAATAGTCTTTCCAGCACATAAATTTTGTCTACTTTCCAGTAAGAAAGATCAAGTTACTAATTTCCATCAAGAAAATAATTTACTTTAATATTAATCTTCTTTATTCTAGTCTTCTGTGACATTAGCATACCTCTGTTCATAAAATGAACTGCAACCACTGATGAATAATAACATCTTACATGCTGTGTTTGGTAAGTACTGAGGTCTTATGTCCAGCTCTGTGTGCTGGCAAAGCCAGATGAGATTTTAGAGTAGTAATTTGCCATTATCAGTGCCTCCCAGTCTCAAACATTTCAGTACTTCTGGGGTCTGTTCCTGCAACATCTTCTAGGATGGCAATGAATAGACAAGGGTGCGTTGTGCAAGACCTCTGTTTTCAGCAGAGCAGCTGCTAGAAAGGCAACTTGTTATGCAATTAGACAATATAGTCAAATTAATCTGTTCAATTCCTCCCTCCTCTTCTCATGGGGTTTGTCTTCTGCCCACTTAAGTGAGCTGATTTGGCTCAGTGATGGGTCAGATGAGTGCCAGGGCCAGAAAAGATTACTGCTTTTGGAGGAAAGAAGCTGATAATTCAACTGCTTTGGCCAAATAGATATTAACAGTATTGCAGTTACTCTCCCTATAGTAGAGAAAATGCCTAGAATACACTGAGAGGAGCCATTTAAACTTTCACAGAGATTTTTAACACTTACAAACAAGTAAGGTGGAAGAGTAAGTCAGTAGAATAATATGTTATGCTGCAGATCTTGTATTACTGTCAAACCAACACCTGAAACTGTTTTTTCAACTCCATTTTGTTTTGAAGAGCTCTTCCCAGGACCATGTAAAATCATTCTTTATAACATAATAAGAAATGCCGATGTTAATCTTCAAATTTCTTTCTTGAGGCAGTAAGCATACACTGTAAAGAGAGAATCTTATTACATCAGGTGAAAATGTAGCCCAACAACTCTGGCTGCATGAAAGTATGGAAAGAAGTGCTTTAGTACCTTTTCTTACACAATTGCTACTCAGGACTTCAGCTACTACACAACAAAGAATGAAAACAGAAAGTTAGTGGTTTGTTTTTTTCTTTTTTTCTTCTTTATATTAGTAGCACCTCTCCTCCTATTGCAGGCTTTCTTGCTAACCAGTCGTATGCAATGTTAGGAAGAAATGCATCCACATAATAACAGACCACAAACAAGGATTGCAAACAAGACTTGTCAGGACAGAGTATAATGCGACATTGCACAGATGCTCAAAACATGTTCATTGAATAGTAAATGCATTTGTTAAAACTACCAGGTTTGCAAAGGCATCTGTAGTGACTAACAATAAGGATTATTTTTTAATCATTATTTTCTTCCACACTGCATACAAGAGCACTAACTAGATCTTTTATTATTTCTTCCTTCTGACTTTCAGAAACCGTGTAACAATGTTTGGAAAATTTTTATCATTATTACTTTTATTTATTGATGAAGTGTAAGCATAACTAATATGAATTTGAAACTTACTTTTTTACTTAAATAATCTATTGTATGTATGTCATACATGAAAATATTAATTATTACTTCACAAGGCAAATCAGTTTACAATCTCTAGTTATACCTGACAACCCCACAATACAAACTCAAGGTTGGTTTGCTTGTGCTTGTCAGTATTCTATAATTCTGAAGAGTTGTATAATATGTTATTGAATTTGTAGTCACATATTGCGCATATTTGTCTCTTTACTACTTTTGAAAGAAGGCAGAAGAGCTCTAAATAATGCTTTTTAAAGATATTTTTGACAAGGTTTCGAATCAGAAAAAAAAGATCTGTTTTTAATATCTGATAGGACTCATGTTCTAAAAGAACATAACTGTATAATTGTTGAACTATTAAGATAGAGATTAAAAATATTACTAAAACTCCTTTGAACTGGAAGGAGGTAGCAAAAACAATGCTTTTTTTTAGGTTTTAGAAGAAGGATTTGGGGACCTGTGTATAACTTAGATTGAGATTTTCACTGAATTTTTACTATATTAACTTTAATAAGAACAGCATTAATGAACACACAGATAAATGTGATATAACAAAGAAGAATTAGTACAGCTTTTGGAGGTTATGGCTCAACTTTTTTAGCATTTCTGAAAAAGTCAAGCAGAATCATATGGACTAAGGGTATCCAGTTCATATGGTTTATCTAGATTTTCAGGAAGCATTTGATAATTTGCTATGAAAGGATCTTAAATCAACCTTATTGTAGCAGACTAAAGGTCTTGATGAATTAGTAACCAATTAAAAGTTCAGGGAAGAAAAGGTCAATTTTCACAGCATAAATGCTGTTATCGATAGACGTTCAATGAGATTCAAACTGCTCAGCATACTTGGAAGGGATCTGTAGTATCCATTCCAGAGATCTTGCTGAGACCACAGAGTTATTCAATGCTGTGAAAAAATGAAACTGACTGCGCAGAACATACCAAAGGATCTTATGACACTGAATGATAGAAGAACTGATATAGTTCAGTTTTAATAAGTGCAAATAAATGCATGTCAGGGTAAAAAATATTCCTAAATGATACAATACTATGCACTGAAATAAAAGCAATTCCATCTTGAATACTGCATACATACAGTCCTGGTCTTCCCATCTTAAAAGGGCTTTATTAAGTAACTGGAAGAAGGCAACAAGCATAATCAAAGATAAAAAATGGTTTTCATATGACAAGAATGTAGTTTGGTTTTCATATAACGATATATACTAGGATTCTTTCATTTGGAAAACATATGAGAGATCAAACTTTGAGATGTTAAAGAAACTATTCATGGAAATCACTCTGAGAGCAGAGATTTTCAAAGTAGAAGAATAATGAAATTTAGGTCAAAGACACTGTTCAGAAATTGCATTACAAACAAGAAAGCTATAAGTGTTCCAATAAGGAACTAAAAAGGAAAGAAATAGCAAAGAAAAATCACAGGTGACAGAGCAAAAATGGGGAGGGACAGGTCAGGATGAATTAGATCTCGTGAAGCAAAGTACAGCAGTGACAAATTCTTCAAACAAATAATCAGACATGTACACCATGCTGTTGTGAGATGAACAATAGGATGGCCTAAAAAACAAGTCATTATTTGACCTGTTTTTTTGGGGGCGTTTTGGCGAGGAGGATGATTTAAAATGTAGACAAAACAGGAAGAAACTAATAGGATGATGGCACTGAAATTAAAAGGACTATATTTAAAGGAAAAAACAGTAACTTCAACCTGGAAATCCAAATCCAGGTGAAAGATTTTGGTAATTTACCAAGATGCAGAGTAGTACCATAGAAAGGAGAATAGAATATGTAGTACTTTCTGTCAGAACTCAAAACATTTTGATGCAATTAACATGGAGGGGGAAAAAGTCATGTGATTCACAAAAAATTATATAATAGAAGCAGTTTAAGGTATGCACCTCGTTAAAGGTCAAATTATGATGAGTTACGCTTTCAGGGAAGCTACATGGTGGGAGGGAGATGAATGGAAAAGTTTCTCACAGATTATTGATTATTCTGTCTTTAATATTTTATTTAACAGCCACAGCACAAAAGTAGAAACATGTTCAAAAAATTGCAAAGAAAATGGGAGGTGTATCCAAAAAAAAGGATTAGAAATACCACATGGGAAGAAGAGGGTAAATTTGCATGTAGACTATAGTATTAAATAATAATTTCAAGAATAACATTTCTTCAATGGGAATTCATCACCTGAAGCTGCAAGGAGAAAGACCCAGATGACTTGTTGAGCAACAAATACTGTACCACAAAATGTGATCATAAAAAAGGTGATGGAACTGAAGGATGTGCCAGGCACAATATTTCCAGCAGGACTGGAATAACAGTACTTTTAAGTCCAAAAACACTAGAGATTCCATTCTGAGTTTATAAGTGATTCTCATGGTACTGAATGTGAGCAATAACCTTAGTTGGAAATTCTGTTCTAAACTGTCTGTCGCTCCTGTGTTGTCTGCTCACATCTGCCACAGGTTCCCACTGAGATAAGATGTAGCCATATCCACCATGCTGAAGAAGGCTGATGGTACAGGCAGTCTGAATGGCCAGCTTGGCTCCGATACACTAGGTTGCAAGTGTATGTAATTTCTAGTGGATACATGTCCCAGGAAAGGGATACAGATTGTGGAAATTTAGTGCTCACAGGCAGTGTATTTGTTATGGAAAGGCTCTAGGATCTGGTGAGCCCAGGCTGAAAGTGGTCGTGAGGTTGTAGGACCTGCACTGTAATAAGATAGCTGCATTTACTGAAGTTTAGAGACATCAGAAATGGTATTTTATTAGGAGCAGGAAATTCCACTGGAAAAGGAGTATCACTGCCAAGTAAACCAAGTCGAAGGACAAGGCACACAGAGAAATAAAAATTACTTTAAGTTGCAGCCAGATACAGTGCCCTGTGTGACTGTGCAGCACCTACACTCATCTTACTTGCACTGAATACAGCCCTAAAATGTTGAAATATTGACAGGTTGTACATAAAGCCTATGTATATATGTATTTCTAACTCTATATATATTTTATCTATATAATTATATAGCTTTCTAAATTTTGAAGTAAGAAGCCAGAAGTTTTGATATCATGCTGCTTCTGGGTGCAATGCAACACTGTGGTATTGTTCTCAGGGAAGCCAAGAACAATTCTGAAAGCTAACATAAAAGTGCCACTGAACACACTAAACACACAGTGTTCAACTTTGAAAAACAGGCTTCAAAAGCACAGTACCCAGCTGGACTCCAGTGAGGCTATGGAAGCAAGAAGAGTCGCTAACTGTGGACTGCTATATGACATCTTGAGCTTTGGCCAGACAACCACCCCTCTTCAGGGGATGCTTTTATCTTTTGGTTTGCCTTCCAAATTTACCTGCATTTCTCAAGCGTTCTTTGTATATATGATGCCCTTTCCTCTAGAAATTCTCGTGTATGTAATTACCATAGCATCAAGCAGGAGGTTACTCTCTCTTTTCCTTTGAGGAAAAAATTATTACATCATTACCCTTTATAGCTGCACTCTATGACGAGAATAAAAAAAAAAAATCAACTTTTTGAAGAAAATGTTTGAAGTCATCACTGTTTTGAAATTATTTAATTATAGTCTCATTTAGAATTTTTAGGCTTCTGGAATGGCAGAAAGCAAAATATTTGCCTGAGCTTAGCAGATAATAGGCACTCTAAAGATCAAAGTATATATTTAAAAATATTTCTGAATATATGTCTATACAGTTGCCCACAAATTTAAGTCAAACATCAATATTGTATGCAGAATGCATTTGTCCAGGAATACTAACTAGTCCATTATTACAGGATAAGGCAGCTGCACACTTACAAACGTTAACATGCAGATAAAATTAGAAACAGTTTGATGTCTGCCCTTCTCATCCGTAAGTGGGATTTCAGTCTTGAATCTCTGGTTGTAGAATATTTGATAATTATGTGGCTTTAGGGGGAAAAAAAAGCTCTTGTGTTCTCCAGCAAAACTAAAAATTGCTTCTTTCTTCAATAGGAATTCCAAGTGTTTGAGGAATGCCAGATCAGAACTAAGACTTATAATAGTCTCAGAAAACTTCCAGTTACTGTATACTAAAAAAACGTAGCAGTCAGATGAAGAAGCAGGGAAATCAGGGATCACATGAGTAAGACAAACTGTTCAAAGAAAGTTGTAGTGACGTGCGGCATCAAACTCCACAACTCACGGGGAGTTATAAAGCAAGTATGTTTATTACGGCACTAGGCGCAAGGGGGATCACTCCTCCTAACTTGCACACCAAGTCACAAAGCATACACCTATTTATTACAAAGTTCATGTAAGTGGGCTGGATTGTTACAATTAGTTCTGGAAATAGGTGTGATTATTATAATTATGTCCAGGAATTCATTATCATACTCTGCCCTTCTTTAGCACTTGCGCAGTGTCGTCTGGTGGTTGTCTGGGGGGGGTCTTCTGGATGAAGGCTTGTAGTCTTCCTTGCTATGTAGTTTTCACCTTTGGCTCAAAACTACTGAGTTGTCTGTGTTGGCTGAGTCCCAAACCACAAAACCAGTTTCAGCTAGAGGGTTGCTTCTTACAGACGATAAAGTTCTGGTTATCAGTCCCTGTTTTTTTTCATCTGTCTTGCAACAGTCCTTGTTATCTACATTTGAGCTCAAAGCAGTCCTTGTTAGCAAGGTTGCAAAGAACAGAACCAAACTAAATGTCAGTGGTTAACTCTTGCCTCAACATGGCTGCAAAGCTATATGACAAAATCAAACTAAAGCTATAGCAAAATCGAACTAAACATCAATTTCCCACATCAGTAGGACCTGATGTACTGCTTTAGCTATTAGTTATGTCTTAAGGAATAACAGCATTAAGAGGCTTCCACATTGCTAAGTTAATTTGACTCAGTCTGAAAAACTGAGGAGTCTGAGAAACAAGAACAAAAAGAAAGGATAGGGGAGGACAGAGCTTGTGCTTTTTGGGCAGAAGCAAGCTGTTTTACATGCTCAGCTGTCTATGAAAGAACTTATTCTGAGTACACGTGATGTATGGCCAGAAGCAGGAAGTGAAGTTAGGAGATGACAGGAACACGCAGGACTTCACCCTTTCAAGTGCTGACTAGTCATGATCAATGTCTCACAGAACTGCATCCCAGGATTAGGCACATGAGAAAATCCCTCCCATGCTTACGTGGCTGTAGTACAGAGAAGACAGGTGTTTACGGGCAAGAAATATGGTTCTTTTCTGATAATTAAGACTGTAAATGAGACCGTGTTTAATGTCATGAACACAAATGGTACCATGGAAGTCAGTTGTTAACAGGACTGAAAACAAGCATATTTGCATCTGCATAGCTCAAAACTTGCTAATAATACTAGGGGCTTGCTAACAGTAAGCCAATTACTAACAATAGTTAGGCAGGTTAACAATAAGAAGGTTAGTAAGAGTAAGCAGCTTACTGATTAATAGTAAGTACCCACACTACCAACACAGCTAGGAAATTCTAGCTACCATCCTGTTCATCACACTATTTTCAAACGTGGCCTTCCATCCTTACAGATGTGGCCAAGCACAAGGTCCTGCACGTGGGCCAGGGCAATCCTAAACACAAGTACAGGCTGGGCGGAGAGTGGCAGGAGAAGGACTTGGGGGTCCTGGTACTTTGTTGCAAAACTATGATACTTCCCAACATAGTCACACCACAACCACGTGAATATCAGAGCTGAGCTGTTAAGCAATTATGACAAAATAAAAACCAGAAAATAAATTTGCAGGGTTGCCCACTTCGAAGACTAGAAAAAACTTACGTGCTTTAAATCCCTGTCCATTTCATTTCCTCAGTAAGACTTTCCCATATCCCTTGCTTGTTAAATAGATTCATAGTTTATTCCTGGGTGAAACCTTCCTTCTCACTCTGTTGATGCTGATTTAATTCAGGCCTAGCAAGCTGAGGCTGAGTTTAACTCTCCTCATGTAGCTGGTTGAGTAGCTGTTTGTCCACTCCAGCTTCTAACACTGAGAACTAGCCCACTACCCTTGCAGCACACAGGCCCTCCTGTTCACACAGCTCCCTTTCCTAGCGAAAGGCAGCTCAATGTCGCAAAGAAATAGTCTTCATCTTCAAACCAGCCATGCAACTTCAGTCATGGGGCTGAATGGCTTCTGAAAGGAGTATCTGTACTTAATTCATCATGATAGCTAGAGCCATTGTGTACATGCATTCCTCACTGTATAATACATGTGCACATATGAAATAATGGAACAGTTAAAACAGAAGCAGCCAAGTTGCACTGCTCCTTTTGGAAGCAAATAATCACCAACCACATGCCATCAGTTTTGATTCTGGGGAAGAATAAAGCTATCATCTCAGTGATTGTACATGTTTCTGAGCATAGGCAATGATACTTCTGCAATTTGCATACCTGACCCACCATCCACTGGTCTCTGCTGGGAAGTTGGTGATCTTGCTGTGTTCTCATGAACTGCTGAGGCCAGCCTACATGAGGGACATTTTCTCAGGGGCTTTCTATAGCACTTCACTTTCTTCAGAAGGAAATTGTTCTCTGCTGTTATCTGTCAAAATAGAGGCGCTAATACATTAACATATTAAAGAAAACACTGTCCACCAAGCTTGTTATGTTTCTGAAGTTACTTACAAAGCACAGGAATATTCCACAATTATGCCGCTTTGCATTGGCTGGAGACATCATTGTTTCCAAATGGGATTAGCTGGAGTATCCCCAAAGTCATTGACACATTTAGCATTGGTGAGGCGGTAAATATACTGGGTAATACTCTGTATAAAGAGTAACCAGGAAAAAGTTGCTCAGTTTTATTCAACAGCTAGTTCTTTTAGACACCTCACAGGCGGTATAATACCAAAGTCTACCATCTGCCCTCCTGCAGTGTCCTGGGTTTGGCCAGGACAGGGTTAGTTTTCACCGGAATCCCGGAAGGGGCACAGCCGGGTGGGCTGACCCAACCCCCACCTGGCCAAACAGAGCCAGGTATTCCATACCATGTGACGTCACGCTGGGTTCCGG
>Ga0065711_1043688_pt1 | contig 14578 bp, 6 predicted proteins | sample Hoacrofraction12_FD_59098 | JGI IMG/M metagenome (GOLD analysis project Ga0065711, IMG submission 59098) | Hoatzin crop microbial communities from Cojedes, Venezuela - Epithelial fraction 12 v2 (version 2) | ecosystem: Host-associated > Birds > Digestive system > Esophagus > Crop | place...
AAAAAAAAAAAAAAAAAAAAAAATCTGAGTGCCTTTGTCATTGATTACTTCTTCTAGTTCTTAAAAAAAGAGTCATCATTATAAAGCATTATTAATTTTAAGTAAAATATTTCTGGAAAATCATTGTAAGTGTTCTTTCAGGAGGGCACCTATGATCATAGGATCCCTAAGCGGTGGCTGGAAGCAGTTAACCTATTGCACTGTTTCAGTACTTTCATGTACTTCAAATAGGAAGTGAATCTGGTATTTCAACCATGTACATTTGTGTCTCAGTTACTAAGATATATGATAAAGGAAGTAAAATATAACTTAAGCAAATTTTAGACTGTCATTTTGGGAACAAGGAAGGCTTCTCCAACCACACTAGTCTGAATAGGTCCTCTTAGATGCTACTTGTACGTATACAATTTTCTGTTTGGTAGCAGGGACAGATAGACTGCAGGCTTTTCTAATACAGTGTAAAAACTGCTGTACAAAAACTGTGTATAAAAAAGTAGCTACTGGTCACTAGCCAAGATCAGACCATAAATTAGGGGCAAAACTAGGTACAGTACTCAAATACCGTCCATTTTAGTTACTGGCTCACAAAGAAAGGCTGGTTGGAGGCATGCTGAATTCCCCTTATGAGACCGCTGAATAATTCTTCATCTTGTGTGCTAGTCTGGGTAACATTTAGAAAGAAAAAATCAGTGAAGTCAGTATTTAGCCCATTTAGCTTTTATGTAGTTGGATATAAATATCTCATTATTATGTCACTTTTTTCAGTTTCCATTGTTATCATACCTGATTGCTTTACAACCTGTGGAAGCTAAACTAAAAGGATGAAAGTACTTTTTCTCTTCTATTTTAACCTAGAAGTTTGTTCTTTACAGAAAATAAATAATGCATAAGAAGAGCCATGCCAATTACCAACACAAATGCATCTTACAAAATATTTTTTTTCCTGTATGGTTGCAAGCTCTAGACGAATTTCTTGCATGAAACAATGTCAGTTTCAGATCCAGAGCAAGAAAAAAATTACTGATTAGGTCCATCTCCTTCAGAGACCATTAGTCTCCAGTTGTAAGAGTTTTTTCTGACACAAAAAAGAGTGTGAGGCTGTAACAAATTCAATACAGGCTACCTGAATATGAGGAAACCATCAGCCATTATTTGATAATTTAAGTGATCCATCAGCTAAAGCTGCTTTATTTGCAGTTGTCCGGCTTTCCTTCAGACACTTCTTGCTAACATCGTGTGAATGTTTGTCATATGCTTGAAACATTTTGTCATTTTTTTAAATAAAGAAAAGCCTCACCTGAAATTTTTCTGGTTAATGGTTCATGGATTAGTCACATGTTTAATTGTGTCACCTTTATTCAACTGCAAATCCCAGATTCATTGGAAAAACTCCCCAGCAGTGCCTGGTAGTCTGCTGTGCTGCTTAGCAGTGATGCTAGACTAATTCAAAAGGTCCTTTAAAAGAATTGTGGCATGCATCCAAGAAAAAAAAGAGTAAAACAGCCTGCTAGCTGTATGATATTAAGAGTTAAGCCACTGTTAAAGAGAATTAAAATCATGGACTCCAGTTCTACAAACAATCACACACGTGTTTCACTTTAAACGTGTCAGTAGTTCTATTGACTTCGGTGAGCCTCCTTGCATTGCTTAGAGGTACTGAAATATTATATACAGGCCAGAGAGAAACTTACTGAGCTTTTCTTCTCAAGTACTGTTCCTCGCATTTCTGCTTATGCATGTGCAACAAAATCTGGGCTATTAATGAGGAGAGGCATTTCTAAAAATCCTAGCTGCCAGCTGAAAGCAGCGAACACCCACTCAAAAACTTAAATAGAAATTCTCTTAGAGCAGACAGGAGCATCTACTTTCAAAATGAGTTATTCTGCCCAGAAGTCTGTAGATCTGAGTAAAGAATATCCCAGCCTTTTCATTTCACGTACACGTTCTCTTATTTACGATCCTTATTCATAGTGATGTTTCATGTTAATGCAAGTGTATTACTTTCTCTGTGTATAATATATTCATAAATATTGGCACACAAATTTATCTATATTAAACATCCTGCAGGTAGAGACATACATTTCTCATGTCAAAATGGCACTCATGCTCTCCTCTATTTTTTTCAAGGTAACATGAACATATTGGGCAATTTAACTGACGGAAACAATTTCAGTCATGTCTGATTGAATGGCTGTCCACCTCTTCATGTGGAAATAAAAGCTTTTGTTAAAGTATAGATGAATTACTTCACTTAAACCCAGGGAAAAAAAAAAATTGATTTTGGTTGTGCATTTGTTCATTAGATCCAGATGTACACTATTAACCGTCCATAGCATGTTTACTAATAAATCATGCCTGAAGGATTCTGTTTTACAAGATGGCAAGAGAAGAGTGCTCTTGTTTGTTTTGTTGTTGGTGGTGGTGGCTTTTATCACAGTTGATTTATATGTTTTATTTTGTTTTCTACTTAGGACCTCCTGACAGCAATAGTACAATATTCAGTTTTTAGAACAGAAGTGTGTGTTGTACAGAGAGTCACAGTTAAAACATCTGCAGCTTACAAAACAGAATGTGCAGACCTTGTGGATGGGAAAACTAAGAACAGACAAAACCAATTTCATAAATTGTTCAGCTGTTTTGTTAACACTTACCTTTCCTCTGGCGGACAAATGTACGTAACTGTACATATGTTGTTTAATGAACATGCGAAAGCAGTCATTTTCCAGCCAGCCTGCAAGTGTATTTAGCAGAAAACCCAAATGTCAGCTCCTCCTCACTCTTATCTCCTATGTAAGGTGGGACAGAGGGAGCCCTTTCATTATTTTACTTTTTTTTCTAGCTGTTTGGTATAGAATGGGAACTCATCTATCCTGCTGTCCCACATAAATCCCAAACAGTATTAGCTATATTATCTGAGCCGTCTGTCCATGGAAATGCAGAGTCATTTCTCTTGTTGAAAATGTTAAGGATGTAAGGAACTGTTATCTCCTGCAAAATGCTTAAGCAGCTGTTTCAGGGAATTTACAGTCCTAGTGATAATGGTAAGAGAGAAAGCTCTGCAACATCTTGCAGAAATGGACTTTATGTCAGTGTACGTACATTAGTTGTAACCTGTCTTGTTTTTTCAATGATAAACTTTTTCAGAGAATGGAGTGGATTTCTCATAGAGGATATTATACAAAAAAATTTTTATGTTTACAGCATTTTTTACATGTATAGTAATATAACACATACATCATGTGGTTATACAGTGTATTTATGACTCCAGTTTATTAAATAAAACCTGCCAGCTGGGATGCTTAGAAGGTATTGGACAGAGCTATTCCTACTTTGCAACAGACAACACTGTGATTTTTCCTAATATACATGCTTTTTATAACAACCACCTGTGTTCTAACTGAATTCTTTTCCAGAGCTAGTCATAATTTTAATGAAACCTCCTGTTCCCATGGAAACCTATGTTCCTGAACCTCTTGTGACATGTTTACAGCTTTGGTGGTGTTTATTTTCCTCCTTTTTGTTGACTGTACAGACTGTTAGTTGTTCACTCTCTTGCCTCTGTTATACTGGCATAAGTAATTAATAGACCAATTAATGAACTCTCAAGGTATATGGAAGACAATGACTACGACAGCTGTTTCTACTCCCCTCCATTTCTAAGGTCCCAAGACCCTCCCTGCACACATTCTGCCTAAAGACCCTGGTAGTATGAAAGCAGAATCTCAGCAAAGGTGCTTTAGTTCCTGTTTTCCTTTGTTGAAGACCATAATACTTTGCCACAACTTATTCTGCAGCATTAAAGCGATCCTTACCAGCAGCATTTGGCTGGCTGTGCAGATAGGCTGCGTTTCTGTCGTGACATAATACGAATCTCTGCTTCTGGAGCTGAAATTTCTCCTTGTAGTCATGTGTAAAATCCAAGCAGCATTATCAGTGCTGAAGAACTACACATCCTGTGTAGGTCCTGTATGTCCCTGCTTGAATTGCCTAGCTTAACTCTTCCTCCAGATTCTGAGTCCTTGCTTACACTGTAAAAAGCCAAAAGCTGCTGTCACATTCTTTCATGTGTAGAACAAACAACTGAGGTCTTCATGCTACCGAGAAAAACTAGTTTTCAGCAACAATGCCTCATGTTTCATGCTTTTTAATAAGTATCCATACCAAAGAGGGTAGAGCTGCTTTAGACATAATTTAGAAGCCTCGGAATGGCATCAATTACATCAGTTTCAAGTAGTTCAACCAGCAAAGCTCTTATCCAGAATTACCAAACACTTTGCCAAAGGACAGTATGCACTGGCCTCACTCCTCTCTGTGCCTTTCCCGACAGCAGGACAAGGCATATGCTAAGGAGCAAGGGCTCTTCTGAAAGCAGCCTTACAAAAGTAGCCTCACATCTTATTCCCAGAGAGTCCTCTTACGAATTCTGTATTGTCTCTTTTACAAAGCCTGTGACGCTTGGCATTAATTGTAGGTGAAGACTGCACACATGCAGCTATGAGAGAAAGGGAGCTGAGCAGGTTAGGCTACAAGTACAACATGCAGTAAGTAAGCAGGATGAAACCAACCTGCCTTGTTATTACAAAAAAAAAAAAAGATAAAAGACTTTATTGTGATCCAGGCTGTCCATGAAAGAATGAGCAGAGATGTACTGGAAATTAAACATGTTACAAAAAGGAGAATAGTCTGCTTCACATAAGTTGGCTAAAGCTGGAGATAAAAACACAGTGATATTTTCTGATGGAAAATTCTTCTGTCTTACCTTTTCCTGAACTCTTTGATTATAACAGTAAGAGAACTAGAAGTGAGTATGTTAACTTGCTGAGATCACCGGGAAAACAACTACTTTTCCTGAGAACGGTAAAGTACTCCTAGAGTGCATTTATATTTTAGGACTGCTTAACTGCCTTTCTAAGCATAACAGTTGTTGACTACTCCTGTAGCCTATGCACAAAGCTCGGATAGGTATAAACTATTAATGGGTCCCCAGGTTGTTCAGGGAGCATGGCTGACATGTCAAACAAGAGTGATTGGTTTCACTCTTTAGAAACAAAATCATTAGGCATGATAAAGAAAAGTAAGACTTACTATATCTTTCATAATTTGTGGAGTTCCTTAACTCTACTGTCCATGCATGGACAGTTGTGTTCGGCTGTCCTACTTCAAGCTGTAGTTTGGCCTCAACCTTGATTTTCAGGGATTTTTAATGTCACTGTTTATCACTCTATGCAGCAAGGAAACTTATCTACAGCCTTCTGACCCTTTGCATTGTGTCTCTAAGTACAACATATAAATTTATGTGCATACCAGGAATCCCTATGCATCTAGTGAAATCCACATGTAACTTTCTGTGCCCATATTCCCTCATATTTTTACATGAACACATGGCTTTCATAACAGATCCTGCTCATAATTTGAGGCCCTCCTTTTTCTGTGATCCAGCCATGGGATGGATTTTTCATTAATAGGGCCCTAAGACTTTACACTTGACTTTGGAAAAAGAGCGGGCACTAGTGCCAAGTTTTGAACTCTGTGCTCATTATAATTCAGTCTGTTGTGTCACACACATTCAAAAATGTAATTCTGGGAGAAACCAGGGTCCAGACCCTCAAATGGGCCTCGGTGGGCAGCAGGCTTTACTGCACGTTTGACAGCAGCGGTCCTGGGCACTTTGCTGGGGATAACTGATGACTCAGAGCTGACCTGTCAGTGTGCAAGAAGTGGAACTTGAGGGATTTATTCACCCAAATAAGTAGCATGCTATGATGCATGCATGCTTTGGCAAAGCTCCTTAGTTTAAATCTTGTAATACATAGAACTTCCTTTTTGTCTCAGGTTTCACTGAGCTGTCTTCTAGCTCCTTTTATTGTAATAGACTCCTACCCATCAATGCCCAGTCCTCATAGAAAGGCACATTCCTGTATCAGGAGCATCCTTACATTTTATTTCAATAGACCTGCATGTGCTGTAATTCAAAGAAACCAGGAAAATGGGGAACACTACCAAGTGACTATCACTAATACCTTGAATTGTCATTACACCTTCCATCACAGGATCTTTTGACCTCCAGAGGAACATCAATAAAGTTTATTATCAAGTGCATCACATTTGCACAAAGTACCTGTGTTCATCTTTTACATTAAGGAGGTATTGATACGTCTTTGTGGAAACCCTGTCATCTATAGTTTCAGAAGTAACAGACAAATGTTCTTACAGAGACTTGAAATACGGAGAGTTAAGAAACAGACAGGAAATCTTTTGGCACAGCCAAGATAACTCTTACCCAGGCTTGCCTGTATTGCTGTTGTTTTAGATTAAGCTATTATATATAATTAAATAGAGTTAAATAGCTTTTTACAGGATGGATGTACCACTGATCTTAGATGATGGTCAGTGCAGTGCCCGAGACGTGGGACATCATGAGATAATAAACACATTGATAAATTAGGAGGGAGGCCTATATCTCCTTTTAGGTACCTAATAAAGCTGTTCCTGGGTTTGTGTTGGAACTGGCCATCCAGTCTTATTTTGTGAGAAAACCACCTTAATTTTAAAATAATTTAAAAGCACTTCTCCTTAATGTTTTGGAAAAAGGTCTGAACTGACAGCTCCCAAAGTTGAAATTAATCAGCAAACCATAAAAAATTTGGGCATTAAGCATTAAGGCTTTACTGCACCAACCTGTCAATGCTTTGAGTGCTGCCCCAGAGGGACCATTCCCAGAAATGCGAGAGTCAACATCTCGGATCTCCTTTGAGATGGTAGAGTGCCAATCAATGCTAATTGTGGTGATGGTTTATTTCACGTATAGTCCCTAACTGCCAGCCAGCAACAGAGCCAAAAACATCGACTTGTTTAATTCAACCTTTATTATCTGTTTATCATCATATGCATTTACAAGGTATGCATCACTGCAGCATCTGGACACAGTTTGCAATTACATGGACCAGAACTGAATCCACTGGCACTGTTCATATTGTTAAGGGTTTATTATATTCCACCATTGTTTCTATTGTCTTGTACACAGTCTGAAAATGCTGGAAGGATAGACTTTGTCCCAGGGATCTTACAGTATAGACAAGCAAATTTTTCCAAATAGTGGAGCAATGACATTATATGTGCTTTGGGCTTGGCTTTTTTTCCCAAATGGGCTTGGCTTTTTTTCCCAACTTTTAGCATTTATAAAAACACAATTCAGACTAATGAATTTACTCTGTGAGGACAAAGGCCAAAAAGGACTCTGCCTTTGCATAAGTTTGAGAATGGAACTTTTCTTTTAATACAGAATGGATTCCCCGGAAGAAGACCATATGCAAGGTATCAGAAGTATCGCTCTGAAAATTATATTCTTCTAGAGAGGACAAACTTTGATACATACAACTAATCAATATTTCACTTTAGCTCCAGGAATTGCAGTTTATGTTTCTGAGTAGCCCCTAACTTTCATGTATTCTGAGAACTATAAAATTATACTGCCTGTAGCCATGGTGTTATGGAGCTCTGAAATCAGATGTGCACTGTTCCTAGCTAGCTGAGATCTAATTTCATCATTTTATTGAAAACTTACATCAGGAGTTGCATCAGTTTCTGGTATATCCCGGTGAATATGGGGAATGCTCTACACAACTACCTACGGTGTTGGTATGGGTGATGCATGTTGTGGGTGCAGGCTGGGAAGGAAAAGCTAAGATGTTGTTCTGTGTGTTATAAAGTGAAGTAAAAAAGAAGTGAATGACTGTCAGATTTAGGATTTCAAGGCTAAAGTCAGGCAACAGTGATGAGGGAAGGTCTTTCTGAACATACTTTAAAACTTCTGTTGAAGTGAACAAGCTTTATTAGATTTTATTGTTTCATGGTGTGTGATGTCACTAGAAATCTTGGATTGGAATATAAACTCATGCCTTTAAATTTTGGGAGTAATCTTTTCCCTATGCATTAGCCGTTTTTAACTGGATATCATCTTGGATTACACACATTTGGACATGTAACTAATTTTACACCCCTATACTTACATCCCAGTAAGGCACTTCTACGTTGCAATTTTAGAGCCTCACATACAGCAGGATCTCACTGCTAAGGTTCATTTGCTGTCCTCAAAATGCATTTAAATGTGTTCTCTGTAAGTATATCGGTATTTCTCACAATTCCTTTTAAGCCAAAACAAATATCTTTAGACTAAAAAGGAAAACATAATTCAAACCTGCTGTGTTTTTTATTAACTTACAAGATCTAAAATAAGGATAGTAGATTTAAGCCAGTCCACAGGATGTGCTTTTGTCCTGTGAATTTTTCAATTACGTCATGAATTGCAAATGGGAAGCTGATACAAGAGGCTGAAGCATGTTGTAATGTCATCTTGTAACATCCCTGAAAACTAGCAAGAAAGTGGAAAAGACAGGAATATCTGCAAAAATACTGGGTCCAGATTCACAGGTCTCTGTTTACAATGAACATAAAATCCGAAAGTGGATGAGTAGAACCAGCCAGACTGAGACTCTGTAGTTTCCCAGCAAGGCTGGTGTGTCCACCATAGCTTAACTGTGCCCATGCATACAAGAAATAATAGTCAGCTCTTCTGAGCACCACATCCAGGCATCTCCCATTGCCAGTAAAGCTTGTGATGCAACATGTGTCACATCAAAAAGCAGGTCCAAAAGAAGTCCTACCACTGGCCTTTTAAGCTCTGAAGCTGCATTTCTCCTGAGTCTAGACTACTAGCTTGGGTACTAGAGATGTACGGAAGTAAATTTGGCAGCCACTATGCCCCAAGTTTCCTCTATCCTTTACGCTGGCCTGCACTGTGAAAGAAAGCATATAGTAGTGTAGGAACTAAAAAATTCAGAGCCTTGGGTCTTCTTGTTCACTCTTAGGTACAGCACAAGCTCCTGTCTATCTGCCATTGACAACAAATCCCTAAACATCTCAGAAGTGTTTGGAGAGACATGGGTTATCTCACCCTTTGTAGTACTCGTTCACTACAGGGCTTGGATTCTTGGCTTGCTTTTAAAAATGGTAACAAATAGCTGTGATTTGCCTGATTTCGTGGTCACTTTATTTACAGGAAATAATGTGTAAGGAGAGTGAGAAGGTTGCTCCTTATTGTTTAGCTCTTTTCTCATGCCAAACACACACATGACTGAATCTCAACAAATGCTTCTTCAAAAAAAAAAACAATGGATGTGCATCAGTTCTATAAAATTAATGTCCACAATAGAAAACCATAGAAAACGTTATGTATGCTTATGCTTAGGAAGAATGTTGTTAGTAATGTCTACCTGAGAATAACAGGAAAAAAGTGAAATGGATGTGCAAGTCCAAGTGTTTTGTATCACAAAATAAGTAGATAGACATGCGCAGATACAGATACACATGCACAGATACGCATAGACACACACACATACATTTATAACCCTCTGAAACTTTCAAAGGCTCAGTTAAGCAAGTATAATTCTGCATAACGTAGCAAAACTTCTGGACACATTCTGCTTTCCAGAAATCCAGCTGACTCTGGTATTTTGTTAGTGGGAAATGACTGCAAGTAGGGGATTTGAATAAATATTTATTTATGTACAATTATGTCATCTGGTGGATACTCCATTATTTTTCTGGCAAAAAGACTGATTAAATGGAAAGAATAAAATGCACGAGTGAATGTATGACCTGTCACTGTTTTGTTTTTCTTACACTGAAACAAGAAGGCAGTGGCAGAGAAACCCTCACCCACATCACGTAAATGTCCCACAGGGACTTGGTCTTACCATTGCCAGCTGCATGTCCGCCATCTGAATTTTTTTTTTTCAAAAATGGATTATGCTGAAATACTTATTTCATATATATATGTATAAATATATACAATATTTTTTTGTAATTGCAACCTTTCCTTATTGAATGTACTCTAAGATCTGGGGGAAAATGTGTTGTTTATTAAAGCCATATTTTGCTAACAACATTTTGCAAGAGTTCATATTACACAGAGCACTATTCTTTACTCCTTTTTAAGGAGGTGTTGTAAATTTGGAAAGCAATGTACACCCCATTTGAAGCCTGGGTTGCTAGAGCAAATTCACATTTCAATTCCATCATGTAGTAAATAATAACATAAAATTGTGTGCAAATGGTCAGAGTGAAGGTTAAACAAGCCTTCCACGTACCCTTACTTGGGGCAAGAAGCTTTATTTCTGCCAGGCCTTACTATTCCTGCAACAGTTTCCCATATATCCTCCATGCCTATCACGTGCACTTTTAACTGTATTTTCTTACTCTTGGTTGTTCTGAACTTCTTGGCTTGTGGACAGTTTCTGAATAAGCTACAAAAGGAGATGCTTGGGCCTTCGTAAAGATGATTTTTATGAAAAGGTAGATTTCAGACACTGTCCAAACCAGCTGAATACTATCAGGTACTACTTAATTTCTCTGTACAGTCATGAAATTGCTCTCCCCTGATACATAACATAGATGACTGCTGTGGCATAGAAGAAAGAACTCCAAAACCCACCAGCCCCAGTAAAACCAGAGCTGTTAACACACAGGCAGCCTGCTCCACCTCTTAACAGATTTACCTTTTGGGACAAGCACATTTTCCTTGGTCCTTCCCACAATCTAATGCAACACTGGAGCAGTGTTTGTCTTCCACAACTGTGGTCTTTAAAAAACAATTAGTATTAATAAAAAAGATCTCCAGGGACATTAGCTTATTTAGTCTTCTTGTACCATAGGTCAGCTCATTTTGGCATGTATATTTTTTTTGTTTCTTTGTCAATATTTAGCACATATCAGAAAGAACAATGATGATTTGCAGAGACTCTTGTGTTCATAGAATAATGAAAAACTGTGTACTATTATATGGCAAATATAAATATACTCTGAAGAGGGAGCAGATCATACTAGTCACTATTGCCCTTCCTGCAAGACGTCAAAGATGAGAAGACAGAAATTTGACCATGAAAAAACGGATAGTGGCTCTGAGTCTCCAGCGCATTCACCCCTGTGGGCTTTTGTACCTTTTCATAAATGTGGTTATTTTATACTAACAGCTCAAAGGTAGAAAAGGAGGAAATATTTTTTCTAAAACATAAAGGAATTAAGTTACCAACGGATTATAGGAATAAAACCAGCAAATCACGCGTCAGCAAAAATGATTCTAAGGTAACAGAGAAAATAATTATCTTCTCTAATTTACTGATTTCCAAGGCTGAGATTATCTCATGCACTTCTGTGCAGCCAAAAGACTGAGACTGAAGGGCTCTTTTCAGGAGACAGTGCCAGGAAATACTAAGTTACGTCCTCTGATCTTGCTTCTTCTCTGGCTTTTGGGTTTCTATTCCCAACAGGGACCTGGAGCTGCAGGGGTTCTTTCCTCAGCTGCTGGGCACAAGAGCAGTTCCCCGGGGAAAGCCGCAGGGATGAGCTGAGTGCAAGGTTCGACCTCCCCACCTCCTCCCATCTGGCTCTGTCTGGGTTGCCCTGTGATCCTGCTCCTGCAGAGAGGTTTCCCAGGCTAAATAAATAATGCAGATACTGTCCACAGAGCTGCAGAGACAGTGGTAGCCCCGAATTTCTGTCTTGTGAGAATGACGATATTTTGAGACTTGTGTTTATGGTGTGATAGAATGAAACATTTTATTTGATTTCCATACATCTTGAATCATGCCTTTAAACTTACACTTCTGGAATAATGAAATGTTATATCAAAATTAAACTATCAATACGTAATCTTCCCAGTTTTCTTTTTCTCTCATATTTTACTCTGCCAATGCTAGCTTGTGTTATCAAAGGAAAAAAAATGGCGTCTTTTCGCATAGTTGTAACGATTCTAATGATTTAAATTCATTAACATAATTTTAAATATTAAGTGACATGTGATTTAGAATATCACAACTTATAAACTCTCTCTTTTATTTAATTGAAGTGCAGTTACAATGCTTCTTAATGGAAACTGAAATTTGGGTTCTTTCCAGCCCTTGTTGTAACAGTTTAAATACAAAGAAAATACATAGAAATACGAAAAACAAATTATAATAATGTAGTCAATCTTCATAGTACAGATGGCTCTTCAACCTGATTCTCCACCTAACTTTTTTTCTGAGAAACTTCTGCTGTCCTTTTGGTGTTTGTTTTTCAGGAAACAAAGTCCTTTCCAATTACCAAACCACCCAGCACCAGTTACACTGGGGGTGTTTCCCCATCAAAAATTACAAACTACTATTTCCTCTATCCTTCCTGCCCCATGCTTTTGACAAGACCAGTTTACTTAAGGGAGGAAAACTGTATCTGATCTGAGTATTGCCTTGAGAAAAGAGAATAAAATGTTGGGCTGTTGCCAGATCTACTGTCTTGGAACAACTCTTGCTATGAAAGCTCACACCACGAGTATTGCTATTAAAAATTCTCTTCTTAATATTGTCAAGACCTTTTCTCAAATCTTACTGATTTCTGGCTGGGTCTCTTTTCCTTAGTAACAATGGTTTTTAAACCTCTGCAGTTTTGGCCACCTGCAGAAGCTGCTAGCTGTTGAAGCTGGGAAAAATAACAAGAAGTAGACTTCATTTCCCATGATTTAATTCCAAAAATCTTGCACATATGGTTATTTAAAGTATGTGTGTATTCTCACTGGAATCAATGGGAATACGCAGATGACTAAAGGTAAGCAGATGTGTAAGTCGTAGGACTGAAATTAAGACAAGCTTCAACAAGTGAAAGTTACAACAGAAGGGGAAATCAAAGATGACAGAAGCAATAAACAGTAACAATATTGTAGAGTCAACCTAAGACACATGTATATTGTGACCATCATCACACCATATATAAATTTAAAAAAAAAAGTAAAAACTAATTCCCAATCACAAATAATTTTCTCTTCTTAAAGGGAGATATCTAGAGGTGTAATATCTAAGTCTTGAGAATGGAGCCAAATGAGGAGAAAGCAGGTTTTCAGGCTGTTGAAAGACAATGTTTCAAAAAGCATGCTCACTATGCAATAAAGAAAATACCCTCCAAGTGTTGCACATGTGTATCTCTATAGTGAAGATGCTATGAAAGCAAAGATCAATTGGTTGAGAGATGACAGAAAAATCAAATTTTAATTTTTCTTTTGAAATTGAGTACAAGATGCAAGCTCCCCTAGTGCTGCAAACGATGAGTCAGTGGGAGGATTCAGTGAAGGGGTGACCCTAACTGTAGTGGTAAGGAAAGAAGGTTATCTATGGCAGCTGTATTTGAGCATTAGATAAGTCAGAAAAGAGAAGGCAACCATCATCAAAGTCAGACATGGTAAGGGCATAGGTGAAAGTCTCAGCTCTCTGGGCAGGAAAGCATTAGTCTCAAGAATACTTAAAAAAACAATGGCAGTATATGACTGAGGATGAATATAATAAGAAATCACTAAACAGTTTTCTTCTGCTTTGAAAATTATTCCTTGCCACTCATCTACTCTGTAGTTTCAATCTACTTAGAACATATAATCTGAAGGAAAAAAAAAAAAAGAAAAAAAAAAGTCATTACAGCATTCCCTGATCCACAGTTTCATTTTGGATGATGATACTGGATTGAGTATTTTACATAAGCATCCCTGGTACCATGCTGGTGTGTCAGAGCCAATGACCTGCCTACCATTGATTCCTTTACAGCAGAATTCCTTCGCTCAAATGTCTGATCTCCATATCTTTATGGAAGAATTCCTTTGTTGTTATATACGTAGCCAAGATACAGGAAAATATGCAGGCATTTAGTAGGAAGTAAACACATAGGTGTCTGTATCAATTCTAATTATATTCTAATTATATGAATTGTGTCTTTGATGTTAAGCACCTGTTTAAAGTGATTTTTTTGTCTTAGCACCCATGCTTGCAGAATCATATTTGGGATGACAGATGACCTCTAAAGACCATCTGGTGACTGGCTTGTGGGTGGCAACTGCGGGTGGTCTGGAAGGGGAAGGAGATAGGAGCTTAGTAAGATTTTTCAAAGGAAAAACACTTAAAGCTAAATTCTCAGCTCAAATTTATGATGTACATTACCTGTGTCTTCAAACTTTTATGCTGACAGAGTCAGGACAATTTCTTGTGTCTAGCACTCAGTGGGAGCTCACAGTACAACTCAGAATGGGGCTTTGGTCCTTAGAATTCATTTTGATGTTCACTCCGGAGCAGAGATGGCGCTGAGTCACAGCTTTTGGACTCATAGACACATCAGAAAATCCCTAAAGTTTGAGGGCACTTGAACTGACAGTTTTGGCTCAAGTCATCTCTGATCTTCCGTAAACAATTTGGCATCCTTCCTATTTGTACATACTTTGTGAATGATGTGAACTAGGAAAGAAAATATGTATGCTAAAATGATCCTTCCCCCCCTGTTGTGCAAGTGAATGAAACCGAGTCCATCAGAAAGGAGGGTATCTGCCAGTATCAGCAGGGAGGTTGTTATCTTTGCATATGTTGTTTGCTAACAATATCCCTGTTACGAAATGTTCTGGTGATACATAGAATTGTGGAAGGATGCATTTCCACTACACACATTTGCATCCGTCTGACTTCTTAGTTTCCTGGGTCTCTAAAACCATCCTACATGAACAGTGTGCCCCCCC
>Ga0065711_1043689_pt1 | contig 14576 bp, 7 predicted proteins | sample Hoacrofraction12_FD_59098 | JGI IMG/M metagenome (GOLD analysis project Ga0065711, IMG submission 59098) | Hoatzin crop microbial communities from Cojedes, Venezuela - Epithelial fraction 12 v2 (version 2) | ecosystem: Host-associated > Birds > Digestive system > Esophagus > Crop | place...
CAGGGCCCCGCTGCCGCCCCGGCCGATGGCGGGCCCGGCGCCGGCTGCCCGGGCTGCCGCGGAGGGTGTCAGCGCGGCTGGGCGGAGGGGAACGCCGCTAACTTCGCTCGCTGTCACTTGCGAGGGCGGGAGATGTACCGGGAGTACCGGCCGGTGGTAGCGTGCGGGACCCCCGCCAGCTCGCCCCGCTGCGGGCATTGCCCCTCGACGCGGCGGGAGGCGTCGGCGTGTTGCTGCCTCACTGATTATCTGTTCGTTTCTGTGTTGCTGAAGAGTAGTGTCGAAGCCTGTTGCTCGATATTGTGGTGCTTAAGAGCACACGAGAGGACAGGTCTTGCTGTTCCTTTGCGGCTGTTTGGGTGAGCCCTAGCCTGGGTCTGCCTAGGTTCTCTCTGAGATGCTGGTTGTAACACTTGCTCTGATGCCAAGCCTATTGTTTCTGGTAGGGTTTCTTCACTGGCTTCCAGTTGGTTTTGGTGCACCTTTAAAAGCAATGTTGAGAGTGCAATTACCGACTTTGCCCTTCTTGATAAGTTTCCACTGTTACAATACAGTAGTCCACAAAGAGGATCTCTAAGTATAACTATTACTCTGTTGCCTTGGGCAAATCACAGCCTCTTTTGCCGTTTCTCCATCAGTAAAATGGGGATAATAATACCTCGGAGAGTTGTTACAAGAAGTAGTTAATGTTTGTAGAGGGCTTAAAAGACCTAAGTGTTATTAATTAAGCCCCATGACACATTAAGGTAAGCGTTAGCAAACCAGGTTTACACATGGATGAACTGAGGCAGGAAGAGATTATGATTTAGCTAGAGTAGCGTATTGGATCTGTGACAATAGCAGAAAACAAGTTGTAACTGCTTCATGCTGTAGGCACAAGCAAGCAGTTCCATATAACAGATATGATTCCAAGATTATTTGCCCCTCCCTCACCTCCCCCCCTCTCCCCCCTCTCCCCCCTTCCAATTTCAAGCTTTTCTCATTCAGGAGGCTTTGCCTGTGTGACTTACAGTTGACTGGATAGCTCCAAGGACACTTGTGGCTTGCCCACTTAAAAGTGTTTCAGCAGTTTTCATAACAAGATATATGTTCTAGGATGCAAGCCAAATCCAGACTTAAATTCCATAAAACATTCTCCACTTTTCCCCTGAAAACATTGTGTGGAACTTAGTTAAGACTTGATCCTGTTCCAGTCAGTGGAGTATGCACTAAAGCTGACATTCCTGTTTCATCTGAGAAGGTTCTTTCATTAAAGAAAAAATTCTCTTGTCAGTCTGTCCCAGAGATTTAATGGTACAGTTAGATTGTTTTTTTGAAGATGTAAACATTCTACATATGCTGGAGCTGTACATGCATTTTCATAATTTAAAAGTAATTTTCCATCTTAAGACTTCCACTGCAAGTGTTGATAACTTCCTTCCACTGTGTTGATTCCCCAGCACACTGATGTGACGCTGTTACAGGCTGAATAGCATTACGCAGTTAAAAAAAAAAAGTCTACTGAATTCAAAAGGAAACTTAGTCTTCATCTTACAAAGTTTTTCCATACTGTATTGGCTTTTATTTTGTTTGATCTCTTGTAATGCTGCTGAGGTTGACACCAACAAAAAGAGTGTTTGCCAAAGACTTTCAGAATCACGTTTTCTCTTCTGGCAGTTTTCTATGCAAATATTTCATTCCCGTGGAAGAAACTTTTTCATAGGTGCAAGTGGAGTAATAACTTGGAGTACTTGCACATTTTTGTAAGAACCAATACTGAAAGTCAAACTGCGCTATTTTGGCAAGAGCTTGCAAGAAGAGCTTGGGCAGGGGGGTTGGTCAAGATGACCTCCAGAGTTCCCTTCCAACCTCAACCATTCTGTGAGTCTGTAAAAGCAGGATGTATCAAGTAGGACTGGAATTTGGCAGAAAATTGAAATTAATGTGCATTTCTAGACATATGTATACTCTGAGAGAAGCTTGAGACTTCTTGCCATTTTCAAGGAGTAACTGGAAGTTCCAGAACATCATCATGGTAATTTCAAGATGACAGCTGAAGCCAGTGTAATTGTCTAACTCCGAAATTGCCTTCTCTGGTTTATGGGTTTGCAGCTTTTCCCTGTGCAAGCGCTGTACAAGTTCTTCCCTATCCGTGTGTTTTCAGCCTGGTCTCCCTAGGGGAGCCAATTCCTGTGTATCATGGTTTTTGGACTGTGACAGTGTCAGCATAGGACTATTAGGATTATCCCAGATTTAAAGGCTGTTGTCTTTCCCCCCACACACACACACTCCCTCTGTGACTGCATCCTTATTCCATACTTTTTCAGGAGCATTCCTCTCAGACAAGTGTCTTTCTGATTCTTACTGTGAGTAGATCAGATACAATGGTTCTTACTCTTGTTAGCCCAGAAAGTAAAGGGCTAAGTCTGAATGAAATTCTTTCGTTTGCTGGCAGCTTACATTACCACTAAAGTGTTGGCACCAATCTCTTGTAAAATTTAAATGGAAGATTGTTTTTCATCTATTGTATATGAAAAGTTCGTTTGATGTTTACACATTCCAGTTAAGTCTTCAGAAAATGCAAATAGGCAAAATAAGTGCATAGTTGATTTATCAAATTAATAATGGAGTGCAATTTTTAGGGGGTAGAATATTTAAATTGAATCATGCTGCTCTGATCTTGTAAGGGAACAGTAAGCTCTTTACAAGCTCGTTTAAAAAGAGTAGCTGTCTCAGGCAGGGATTTTGACAGTGTCAGGCCCTGCAGAGTACTTTAAACGCAGGTTAATTTGCTGAAGTGCAGTGTTAGTTGCAGTGCAGTGTATCTCTTCTGATTGCTTGGAAGAGAAGCTCACATACACTGAGACACTCGAAAGCCACTAACATGTTGTTTACATGTTGAGTTGCCTAGATGGCCATTATTTAGTGTTTTAGAAAAATAAATATTTTACATTTACAGATGAAGACATTTTCAATAGCACTTGAAAAATTAAGTGTGAAATCATCCCCATCTAAAGCAATCAGTTTCAGAGGCTGGATAGTAGTTTCCCAGTTGGCAGCCTTAACTTTTTCTAAATAGATTACTTCCCAATCAGATCAGTTTCAGTAATTACTTTGATTAAGGTCCTCTTAACTACGGAAAATAAGTTCTTTCGTCATACCTTGTGATCCAAGGAAAACACTTGTCAGGATAGCTTGGTGTAAGAAAGTGAGTTTAGTGTCAGGCTGAAGTGTGTTTTCACGTTTGCCAGTACTGTCAGGTGTGTGATCTGACATATGTCCTTTGTTGCCTCAGTTTCCCTATCTGATGGGTTAGTATTTATGGTACTGCTGAGATCTGCGGATAAGCCGCTGGGAAGGAAACACGCAGCTGCTGGTGGACGGGATTAACTCAGCAGCCGCATTGATCTCCGCTGTGTTGTGACATAAAAATACAGCTCCCTGTGGGGAAAGTTTTGTGAGAGTCCAGCGCCATCAGTCAGATTTCCATGCATCTAGCTAAAAATAACCCTAAGCCAGCATCGAGGAAGGCGCCTATCTGTTGCGTTAGATCCAAGGAGGATCCTCTGGGCACGAAGTGATGTGGATGCCAGAGCTGCAAGTAAAAGAGGTGATGGAAGTTGAAGTTATCCCTAACTGTCCTAACTCCTGCCCGAATTCAGAATTTCTTTTTGTTAGGTGAGGAATCTAGTTAGAAGGCATAACACACTTCTAGTTTTGAATTCGTAGCATTTATTGTAGCAATGTAACCTTCAGTAGAACATTAAAATGAAAAGAAGTTTAACTAAAATGGGCGGTTAACTCCACAGCATCTGGAAAATAAGCTATGCATACTTACTTAAAGTAGCACAATGCTAAAGAATATATCCTACTATTCCTTGCCAATATACCAAGTGTAAGTAGGAGGAAAAAAATCTAAGACTCTACAACATTTGGATTAGAATTTACCTATAAATAAATTACTTTATGTATATAAACACACGCAGTGGCAACACAGCAGGAGCATCATTATCAGCAGAGTAAGGCTAGGAAGGTGATACTGTAGGGCACGTTAGCATCCTGGAAGCCTCATATGAAAGAAAAGGAACCTGTCCTTATTTAGGCTATGTTCAGGAATAGCTAATTTAAGGTAATAAATTAACAGGAACTCAGATCAAATCAGAGCAGTTGTTCTAAGCAGTTTAGCTTTAGCTGCACTGGTTCAGTCTAAATCATAACTCAGTTTACTTTAGGCCGTTCTAAAACATGATTGCTTTGATTCACCCTGTATTTTAGGAGGTGCTAATTAGAGGAAGGTAGGTAATTCAATCTAAGGATTAGACTATACCACAAGGACCTTACTGGCACACCAATACCAGCCTATTAGTGGTAAAACCCCTACACAAAGGAGTTCCTTTTGCCAGCGTTGACTTTGCACTTACTAGGAGGCTCCTTACCCTAGCTATATTTGGCTAGGGAAGAAGAGTATTTCCCCCTTCCTTTCACATTTCTAGCAAGTAGTATTGTACTGATAAAGCTTCTGGTTTAGACACTGTCTAACGTAGATTTCCTCAGTCTAGATGGAGCTTCAAGGGTACTCGATATATTCTGCTTAGCATACAGGGGCTGAAGGTGCCGGAGCAAAGAGTCTGATACAGGTATACTCATTTTTCTTACCCTCTCTGGTAGGATTTTGCATCATCTGTTGTAGTTGCCTCTGGGCTTGCTCTTCTGTAGTTCACATCTCATAGCTGGTGTTTTTAAAGTATTCGCTATTTCAGGAAGGAGTGGGCTGACTCGAGGTAGCAGCTAGGCGCTACAGTCTCCTTTGTCCTTGCTTCATTTTCCAATACCCTTTTCATATGAGATAACACTACCTGAGTTGCTTCTCTTTTCTCCCTTTCCCAGGAACTTCTCTCATTTTACTATCCTAGGGGAGCTCATTTAGGTGCAGCAGGCTGCCTTTTGTATGAAATACTGCCTTTGGGCTGTGTGTGATGCCTGGTCACCTGATTCAAATCCATCACCTGGGAGGGAGATAAATCCTGTAGGCGAGGGCTGAGTTCATTCTCTTTTGAGAACGTGGCTGATTGTGCCACGCTGCTTGTGCTGAAGTCCCGTGTCTGTTGCATGCATCTGTGTGCGTGCCTGAGAAACCATGATGAAGAATGTTTGTCAGAAGAAATGAAGAAAGAGGATAAGAGAAAGCTAGTTATTAGTAGTTACATGGGCAACAGTTACGTTGTTTCTGTGTTTGGCAAAGAAAAGCATAGTGTGCACTGAAGTTTTAAGGTTTGTTTTAAGGGAGGGAAAAATACCCAAGAAGTAAAGGAGGTGATTTATAAATAGCAGAAATATCTGCAAGAACATTAAAGGTACTTCCGGGCTTTGTGTATACTAGATTTAAATATAGTATATTTGATTGAATTACCTAGCTCGATTTATTTGACACCCTAAACTCTTGTCAAGACCAAGCAGTTGTAATTAAATCAATTTAAATATGTTTGGAAAAGCTTGTTTGTTTTCCTTATCAAGATAGAACCTATGAATTTTAAAGCAGCAAACAAAGTTAGTGGAATTTTGATACCTTTAGTTCATGTTCTTAAAAATGCAGATTTGGAAGAAACTTCTGGAGACTTGAATGTAGCTAAAGTGATATTTGTAAACAACTGTGAGTAATGGATTTAGAGTTCCTTCGTTTTGTGTTGCTTAGGATGAGAAAGCTTACTTGCACTCACAAGAGAAAGTCTTTGAGAGCTCATTTGGAAGAATGGGCTGTATAGATACAGTTTCAGGTGAAGAGGTGCCATGCTTAATTGTTATGCTTAATTACCCTATTGGACTTATTTGAAGATAATTCTCTTTTGATTGTAGATTGGTTTATTATATACCTGGAAAATGTTTGATAATGTTCAATCTCAAAGATTAATAGTTAACATAAAAATGTCCTGAGTCAATTAACATAATAGAGTTCCAAACCATAAATTAGTTTAAGATTAGGAAATAAACATTTGTCATCAGTGGTCCGTGCTTTCAAAATTCTAAAGTTATTTCAGGAGGATGGCTCTTTACTCGCTCTTGCTCTTGATGTAGTTTCTGTTCCCTTCAGGTGCTGTAAGGTTAGAGGAGGACGTGTAGCTGTTAATGTGCCATTTGCTGGGAACGTGAAAGGCTCTGTGCCTGCATTTGCAGATAGCTGATATTTTGTCAGAATTACTAGGGTAAAGGGCTTTTTGTTTGTTTGGTGGTTTAGTTTTATTTTGAAACTAAGGTAGCTGTGCTGATAAACCCAGTACCGTTATATATCAGCTTACTCAGAGTGTTGTCAGTTTTCATCTGTGTTGTCAATTAGCGTGGTGTAACAGGAGCAGACCTGTAGACTGAGTCTGTTGGTGTTCAGGACTTGATGTCCGTGTTGTCTGCATCACTGGAGGTTTAGTTCGGTTTGGTCCCACGTCCTTTAGTGGGTGAAGTGCGTCTTCCAGTTTAGTTTCAGTCAGAGGACACCAGCGGTACGCTCTGAGACTGCTTCGTTATGTGAGCCGAAGGACGATAAATGGGATGATGAGATTTGTTTCAAAAGCTCACACTAGGTCAAAACTAAAAAAAGTGGTGCAGACTTATGTTAAACAGCGTTGTGCCTGATGAGAGGGCAGAAGATGCCATGCCACTTCTACAGTCTTTGTTTGTGTTAAGCTCCTTGTGAAAGAAGTGAGAAGCACACGGCAGTGGATAGAAAAAGGGAGAAATCTGAAGTCAAAAGGCTGCAAAAGAGGGTTAAGAGCCTTCAGTCAACCTTCAGAGGATAGAAGCAAATCACACAAAATCTGTACAGTTTTCTGAAAGTCTGAACAGATGCTCTTTCACCTGGTGCTTGAGTTCCATAGCTCAGCTCTGCTTGTTTCCCCGTGGCTAGACAGAACTTCTCACCTGCTTCTGCACAAAGTCTGCTGAATTAACTCAGTTTGCCATAGGTGTTGTTTAGATTAATTTGGCTGGACATGGTTCATCGTCTGTGTTCGAAGAGAGTTTAAAAAACAAGTTCTGTTTCATATATGATACTGAAAGGATGAGGGGAGAGGTTTTTTTTCCCCTCTCTTTAATATGCAGATTTTTAACTGTTACTCTGGAGGAGTTGTGATCCACTGTGGTGCTCAGGGACCAAAGATATTAACCATTTACATGAGTGGTGAACGTAGCGTTTTCTTCAAACTCTACTTCTGAGTTATTTTATTGTCATATGGTAACTGTCATAAATGAGGATTCTTCTTAATGAGATAATCACTAGCTTAAGCTGAACTAATCCAGTAAGTTACATGTTGTTTCTCAAACTGCAGAGCTGATAAGGTCTGTTTTCCCACAGACTGGTATTCCTTTGTGCCTTCCAGCCCTCTCGTCTCCTGTAGTACCTCGAGGCTCTCTGCCCACAGCATTTCAGGTATCCCCCCGCCCAGTACTCCAGAGTACCACCTATTTGTTCTCCCTCCTGGTGCTTGAAGTGCCTGCGCTGGGTTTGCTCACTGGCTGAGCTGGAAGCAGATCGCGTGGTTGTTCATTTACTGACCTGTCTCTGCTGAGGAGCTGACTTTTTTGTCAAGGGGTAGGCAAGGAAAGGAGACAAGGTGGAGTGTGTCTGTGTGTAGCCGGAGTGGACACGGGGAAAGGACTGGGCTGTGGCCATCTTTCACTTATCGGGGGTGCTGAAAAGGTCTGTCTTACGCGGTTTTTGTTTTTCAGAAAACTTGTAGGAACTTAATATGTTTGAAATTTCTCTCCTTCTGTGAAATTGGGTTGATACTGGTCAGTGGGTTCCGCATTTACCAGGAGAGGACTGACAGACATATAGGCAGTTACAGACAGTGCAATTGTACAAGCCTTATTTTCTCTAGAAACCACGCCACAAAAAATATCAGCTGTAATAGAAACAGCTTATCAATGTTTATGCTAAATAGTACAGCTCTGCAAAGAGTACAATAAGCAAGTTAAACCCATGACATAAAATACTGTTGCTTTAAAAATTTGTGACTGGATGGTCTTTGTTAATATAACGTGCCAGAAAATGAAAGGAAAATTTTAAACATGAGTAGTTTTGGTGGTCACGTCCACAAAAAAAACCAGCCTCACAGTTGATACTGGAGCAGCTGAGGCTGCGGTTCCACAGCAGCTTAGACTGGTCTCTTCGCTGCTGCAGTCCCACTGACCAGTGAGTGAAACGGGCTGGAATGTGTTCCTTGGCCTTGAGAGCGAGCATTGTGACACGGCCTGCTTCCTCCACAGCAGGGTGAGCTCCTCCGTCCTGCCTGTAGGGAACAGCCCTCTCCCGTGTATTGCTGTGCGCTGCTCGGAGCACCATCCAGGACGTCGCTGTGCCATTGACACCGGCCGTGACTGTGCCAGCGCGCGTGCTGACAGCTAAACAGTTGTGTTAAGTTATGTAGTTATCCATGGATGATCGTGGTACAGGGCTTTAACCCCATGCCCCGGGCTGGCTGGTTTACAATAGCTGTCCTTTCCCCTGCCAGGAGTTGTCTGTTGTTATTCCACCCCTTGTTCCTGTGATTCTGTGTTGAAACATTTCAGTTTACTAAGCTGGCCTGAAAATATGGCTAAATGGGGGGTTGGCTGAGTGCAGGAGCACGGCAGCAGTGAGGTTGGCTTAGGCCGTCATGGAGCCACAGCCTGTCAGGACAGCAGACTCTTATCATGCAGGTGGGAGCGAGCTCTGCTGAAGAAGGGGAGGCTGGAACTCCCCGTGCCCGCTGCTCGGCAAAAGCTATCGTCTTGCATCTACATGCTGAAAGGCAGCAAGCAGCGTAGATGGTGGAGGAGTGAATGGCTCCTGAAGTTGACTTCACTGTTGGAGAGATCATCACTGAAGTACAGCCTGGGCTTTCTTTGCCATGCCCCCTCGTCAGCGCCCGGGTCACAACGCACAATGAGAAGGTACCGACTGGGCTGGAAGGGATGTAGAGGAAGGAGGTATGAAATTAGAAAGCATTCCTTCTAATCTTGTTAAAACGTTTATAAGTATCAAGAATACTCTTCCATGATTTTGTTAAATTGTTTCTTCAGCGCGTCCAGTGAAAAGTGGTGTGTGCTGTGTCGTGTATGTGTGGAAGGCACAAAGGTCACAGCTAACTTTCTGCCAAGTACTTATTTGGTATTTAAGTTAACTTGCATTGAGTTTGGTATTTAAGTTAAATTAGGTCTCCTCAGTATCTGGAAAATTCTCCCAACTGATAATGTCACTGCTTTGTAACGTAATAAATTAACCGCTGTCAAGAAGACTTGCGTGGCTTTGGGACGTGACATGGCCATTTCTTATTCTGTGGGATTCCTGATGGAGAGGCTAGATTTGCTCCTGATGCTGGGAAATGATTTGGAAAAAGTCCAGCAATTGTGGAGGCTCACAGGTGACATCAGCACTTTTTGTTCTTGCTGATTTCTCTGTTTTAAGATCTGTAGATGCAGGTTTATGGGACGAGTGTGGAGATTTGTGGACTCCAGCCGCCTCTATTCCATTCGAATTTACTAGTGTAGCGTGTGAATCCGTGCCCCGTGATACAGATGCGCAACCTCCCTTTTCTGTGACTCCAGAAGTCTCTCAGGTTGCCAGGCATGCTAAAATGCTAGCTGATTTTGCATGGTTTTTCTTAAGAATGTAAACCTGTACCACACGGCATCAGTCACTGTAGTGTTACTGGCTCTGCGGCTCCTACCTCTTTGTCAGAGGTACACTGTCCAAAGTAAGGCACGAGACGAACGCTGTCTTCTCACTCAAGGTCCTCTGCAGCCTACTGTAGGTGACCCTGCTTCGGCAGGAGGGTTGGACTAGATGACCCACAGAGGTCCCTTCCAACCCCGAACATTCTGTGATTCTGTGAACTGAGCGATTCCCTGCTTGTTTACAGAGCTATATCTGCTACTTTGCAGCCATAAAGTTGTTATTTCATTTCTTCTCGTGCGTTTTGAAGTGGCAGAGATACATCAGACCAAAGTGGAGGCAGTTAGCTTGTGAAATAAAGAAGTGAAGTTCAGGGTAGAATCGAAGAATGGAAACATTATCGTGTGTATGCAGATCAGTTTTGGCTTACAAAATTTTTGTTGCTGTTGGTAACTTGTGCTTGTTATAATTTATATTATTGGAATATAGACCAGAAACTTCTTGTAACTTTCCACTGAATAGCAAGTGAGGTTTGTTTTTTCTTGTGGATTTTTCACCCAAAATAAAATAGGAAAAGAAAAAATCAATGACAGCAAATAAAATGTGTAAAGCAGCCTTATTGTGATGGGAACGGGTAGGTCCCAGAAACTCAGTTAAGTTTTTGAAACTGAATGAGGTTCAGGTTCATAATGTCTTAATATTATGTTTTTAAGGTTATACGTAAAAACATAATCACTCACAAATTAGTAGAGTTGTTAAAATTTCAACACTTATTTTCATATCAGTTTTAGCTTAGGTACGTGTGTGAATTAGCAAATTAATCTCAGAGACTGAAATTTGTAAGAATGAAGTTTTCCATGCAAGAAATAGGCCAGAATGGGCTATGAAGAACTCGGGTTTAAATCAGCTTGTATATGTGATGGAAAATGTTTAGTTTAAAATTTGTATGGACAGTGACTGATAAAAATCTTGACTGTGATCAGTTTCCCTGTTTTTAACAACAGAGTTGGTTGATTTTTTTATTTTTTATATTTAAATCAGTAAAGCTAGATGTGAGAAGAGCATAACAGCAGCCCCTTCCAAGGTAGAGAGCACAGTTTAAACTGTTTTTAAAGGTTCTGAAGCTGTATAGTGCACCAAGGAAAAATGTTTTCCAGGGCAAGAAGAATCATATTATAATTTAAAGAGGTTTTATCCTACAGTAACAATAGTCTGCTATTTTTAAGGCCAAAGGAGCAGCCAGAAACATTATCTAGCCTTTTAAAAGATAGCAACCTGACAAAGTCCTGTGGAATATCTGATTGTGGTTCTGAACCTAAGGGAAGATGAAGGTGAAGTAGAGCAAGATGAGGTTTTCAGGTGAAGTTAAGCAAAAGGCAGCTCTCTTGTCTGTGTAGACCGTGCAAAAATCATTAGCTTCTCATAACAAGCACAGGACTTACTCCATGACTTCCAAAGCCCAGCACAGAATTATTTGGCTTATTATTCTTGATTTGTTGTTGTTGTTGGGTTGGTTTTTTTTAATTAAAAAGATAACTAAGATCAATGAGATGAACAATTAGAAGAAGTAATTAATTAGGATTTTTTTTGTGGTCAGGCAACATCCTGGAAGGTTTGTTCAGGAAGTGTTCAGCAGCCTGTCTATACCACGGGTTGTAAGAAGAGGGAGATGACTTCCAAAAATAGGCTCCCCGTGTGCCTAGCAGCATGGATTAAATGTCCGGAGAGCCTAAAGACAGCGGTCCCTTCCAGAAGCTCAGCAGGAACAGTGCTGGTTCTAGTGGAATTTGTTACCTGCTCGTCTAAAAGTAAAAGCACTGCAAACTTTTATTTGAAAACATCTCAGCTATTGGTGAACTCCGCAGTATCTGAAGATGACTAATGTAAAGTTCTTGCCTTGGCAGCGTCAGAGGTTGTAAATAGTATCTTTCTTTGGCAGCAGATTTTGGGGTTCTGTTCTGAGATTAACTCTTCTATGATTAACACAGCTCTCCATTTTCCTGTGTTGGTTAGTAGTCTGACCCAAACTGAAAAGACCGATTTAATTACAAGCATTTATCCTCAGTCGCAAAGAGAAAAATGTCTTGGCTAGGAGGGAATAAACTTTCAGTTCCAAATGCATATAGTATAATCAAAACAAAGCCTCACTAGCAAAGCAATGGCAAAACAGTGGTGCCTAGAAATATGATTGCTGGAGCAGAAAAATAAAGTAACAGAATATCTGTTTTTCTGTTAAGGCTAATTATGAAATGTCACCTTCGTTCTTTGGCAAAATCTTTCTAAGAAAGTGTTTCTTTTAGGGGAGATGCTTAAGCTCTGGGAGCATAGAGCTATGTATGTGAGCCCAAGGCAGACGTCCCGAGGAGTCATGGTTAAAACAAGGGGCTGAAGTCCAGGGGTTTTGTGTGTGATTTTATTTCAGATTGAAATGAGTTAGTAACCTAAAAGATAAGGAGAAGTAACGGTGCTTTCAGTGTAACAAGGAAAGTTTAGAGGCACCATATGCATTTTGTCTCTAATAGTTACAATTGCTAGCTATTGTTTTGATGGAACTTGTGGTTTCTTTATACATTTATCTGGATTTCATAACCAAGCACCAACATTTGAATAGTACATATTGTGTATTTTGCTGTTTTTATGAATATTTGTCTTTTTATTTTGCTTTTACCTACACTATACTAGCACAGCTTCCGAACTTCTTTGAGTCACGGTTTCCTAGTTAATAGTTGTCTCTCTAGGAGGCAGTTGCAGAAGACCACACTTTGCGGAGAGTGACAAGTAATACAATATGTTGCAAAATATGAAATACATCACCTGGAATAACATGAAATTGCTGTAATTTTCCAGGGAAGGATAAAAAGTTGGTTAAAGAAAGGCCAAGAGTCTTTGACGGGGAAGAGTCTCAACACCCTTGAACTAACAAAAAGCGTTTCCCTGAAGTTTGTAAAGTGCTTTGGGCCCTGTCTGGATGAAAGACTTTATCTGTAAGTCCTTTTCCGTGGCTTTGTTGTGAGTCCAGACAGGTATATCATTGCGCTAGGGTTATTGGTGGTCCCATATTTCTCTCTCCCCACCAGACATAGGCTTGTCAACTTTTTGTCCGTTTCCCATGGTGACTCAGGCTTCTTTGTACGCTAGCATAAGATCTTATGTTTCTTGAAAGCATCACTCGTACCATGTGAATGGACTTCAGCCAGCTCAATGAGCACATCTTCTTGTCGGGATGTTTCTTCATACTTGAAATCTGGGTCATGTTGCAGTAATGAAATGTGCTGACAAAATATGACTTGTATTATTTGTTTAAAAAGGAAATTGAAGAAAATATTTGTTCTTGGATCCTCTTTCTGTAGATCTGCCTACTGTGATCCAGCTTGTACGTCCAGAAATATTTGAGAGAAATGAGCACATTTCCTCAGCAGTGAGGTGGGTCTGCATTACCTGAGCTGGCTGATAATGCAGACCTACTGACTGGACACTGAGCTCAAGGACACTTGAGCTCACAAGCTCAAACCCAGGCAGCAGTTGTCCCAGCTGTTAAATTTGGTGACAGTTCACAGCTTTGTGTGCCTTGGTCACACGTCCGTCTGTGTCTGTGACATAAACAGCATACATTGATACTCTTGCTCAAAATCTGAAAAAAGGGAAAAAAAATTTGCTGCCTTCTTGGCTTTGTGTAAAACATGTTTCAAGAAATGCTGTGGAAGCAATATAGGAAGAATATTGTGGTTGTTAAAATTGGATATATTCCACAAGATTTTTCAGTACGCTTTGTTTTGCAGTGTAAATTTTTCATGCTCACTGGTCATTGACTCCATGATGGCAAAACCTAATGTATGAGCCCAGTTATGCTGAGAGAAGGGAGCGTTTTTTGGCTTACTTCTGTTATTTGGAAGGGAGGTGTACCGTGGCAGCAGAAAAAAAACTTCTGTCAGCACGTGTGCAATAGGAGGTAAAATATATTCTGTAGCAGCAGAAGCTCTGTTGTGTAAAAAATGTCGAGGATCCCAAGACAGCTGACACAAGTTTTGTCCTTTTCTCTTACTGTCTCACCTCTTAGGAGAAGCTCAGAGTCTCCCTCCCAGCGCCGTGGAGGGCGGCCAGGTGGGCTCACAAGCTCCCTCCAGCTCCATACATCCCCGTCGGTGGTGCTGGGGGAGCACGGTGTTCTGCGAAATGCAGTGAGGGTTCTCAGCATCCGTCTGGGAATGACCAGGGCATTACATTTGAATGCTAGAGAAATTGCTGAGATCGGAAAAAAAACCCCAAATTAAAAAAAAAAAATAATCACCTAACGCATTCCTGTTGCTCACCAAGTTGCGCTCCTGAAGCGCATTCAGTTGTCTTAATCCTCTAGAGCTCTTGTGGTGTTCAGGCTTGGAATATCTAGTTTTCAGTGGTGGCAGTTCAGTGTTATTACTGAGTGCCAGATTAAATGCAGAAATCGTTCAACACTATAAATTAAAATTTTCTTGTCAGTTATCTCTTCCTATTGTTTGTCACTATTGTTCTTTTACAGTCTTAAACTTTTTCCTGTACCAAAAAGCCTTAAACCCTGTAATTATACGTGCCTCACCTAATTTTTCTTTTAATAATTTTAGGAAAAATAGATAAAACAGTAGTAACATGTGGTGGAAAATAAATCATCCCTAACTCCAGATTGCATGGAGGTATGCTCTTATTTAGAAATATGACTCATTCCCGGGAATGTCTTTCCTGTAGGTACACTGTACCTGTGCCGTGGAATAACAACGGCGTTTCCAGGGTGTGAGCCTGACAGCTTCGTGTGCGGAGACGCGGGAAAGTAGGGAATTTATTGCAGCTGCAGCTCATTCAGCTTTTTAATAGCTCCTTCATTTCTTATTTTCTTGTCTCACAAATTGGTTATAAGAATTCCACTCAGTCCCTCTTTGACATGTATTTGTCTTTTGAAGAATTGAGGTTCCCCCCCCCCCCC
>Ga0065711_1007590_pt1 | contig 14575 bp, 11 predicted proteins | sample Hoacrofraction12_FD_59098 | JGI IMG/M metagenome (GOLD analysis project Ga0065711, IMG submission 59098) | Hoatzin crop microbial communities from Cojedes, Venezuela - Epithelial fraction 12 v2 (version 2) | ecosystem: Host-associated > Birds > Digestive system > Esophagus > Crop | place...
CAGATATTTGTAGGCATTTATTAGGTCCCCTCGCAGCCTTCTCTTCTTCAGGCTGAACAAGCCCAGTTCCCTCAACCTCTCCTCGTAGTGGAGATGCTCCAGTCCCCTCACCATCCTTGTAGCCCTCAATTGCAAAGTCAGTTCAAAATTCAGAGGATCTATATTTTCCATATTAAGATTCTTCATGCACATAAAACTCTGCCTAAAGGACTTCCAAGAGCTACATATGTCCTGACAGCGCCCATCAGTAAGTTCCTGGGTTGCTACATTTAGCTTTGGCAAAACTGGGCGCTCTGGCACCCATGGCCTTTTCAGGATCCACACTTGGCACCTGATCTGCACGTATATCTGGTGGACGAGGTGCCAGAGAAAGAGACGGCGATGGTGCTGCTCTGTCTTCTCTTCTCATCCCTCTTACTGCCAGCATTAAACCAGTGACAGAAGATATGGCAGACAAGCTCATTTCCATCCTTTTTCTTATTTGAGCTGCCACTTGTCACAGAAACCATTTAAACCTCCAAATACAGGGCAGTCTGAGGTAGCAAAGGCAATGGTATCAACCTTTCCCACCAAAAGTAAACTGCTTCACAGGGATGAATGAAACATTCACTGAGCCAAGAAAAGCAGAAAAAGGATTCTAGACCACTGGTTTGGGTATCTGATTATTCGCCAGGGAAGCACAGCTTTCTGCGCTGCTCTACTGAACACTTAATGTAAAGAAAGCGTTGAACAGCCCACACATGGGGATGAAGGTCTCATCTCCCAGCTAGCCACCAGAGCACTGGGCTTTAGAGTCATGCTGGCTCTGTTTGCTACACCAACAAGTGCTTACCCTTCTGCACAAAGTGAATCAGGTTAAGGAGACTGAAGCTCTGTCTCTAAGGGTTTATCGATGCTTCAGAGCATAATATCCCTACACCCAACAAAACCAAAAAAATTTCAAAACCAAACCGAAGCAAGAAGAATCACCCTCAGACAGACTGCATGGGCTCATTTAGGAAAAGTTGACACATATGGTCACAGCGCAAATTAGTAGAGAAGTATCTAGTTACTTTTATTATCCCAAATTAAAACTTAATGTTGTCCACAGCTCTGACAAGTGATTGCTTATTACCATAATATAATATTTATAAGCAGTGGCTGACACAGACCCTGACATTTTTTCTGTGAAGCAGCATATCGAAATAAGTTTCCTACAAATCTCCAAAAAAATAGTCCATACAAGTCTCAAATTAGCTGCAACATACATACACGTGATGTGTTAGAAAAACCCTCTCGTAGTAATGAGCCACTAGCCGTGTAGTCACAGCAGGAACAGCCACATTTGAATTTCCTTACTAGGCTAATGAGAAGAAAAATAGAAAGATCTTTGTTTATGCTATAACCAGAAGCCATTGTAATTATTTTCCCAGGGCTAGGCGAAAGCAAAAACATAGTCTGCTATAATGAATGTACACTGGCTTTGTCAGATGGTAAAAGTTATTTCTGGTTCAGTGGTGGAATTCGGTAGGCTTGATCCCCAAGGACTTGCTCAGAAAATAGCAGTTTTGGGATCATCTCTAGCGATGCACACAGTGAAAATTAAGTTCTACAACAAAATAAGTTTTGCCACTGGGCAGATTGCTGTATAAAAAGCTTGACTTGCATTAGTTCCCATTATCTGTATTTGCAAGCTGTTCACAAACAGGTAGCCGTACGACATGAGATTTTCCATAAATATTCACTTCATGTTTACTGAAGAAACATAGTCGTTTACTATCAAAATGTATAGTAACTATTTTCTCTAGAAATATAATTTCTGGTAGGAAACACAGACATAGGAAAAGCTTTTTTGGGTAAAAAATAGCAGAACCCATGCCAAACTATCAGCTTTGTGCACAGACCAGAAAATGCTCCAGTGCACTGGAATTCAAATTTTATCAAGTCATTCAACATATTTCCAATAAATGTCATTTTCATGCCCCCTTTTTGCATACTTCAGCAAAGTAGGACCAAATAAGCAATACACTACCAGTGAAATAGAACTAATAAACTAGAAATTATGTGCCTTTTTTCCTTGCAATGTATCTCCAGGGTATCAGAAATTCACCCATGGTGACTAAGGACTCAAACCCACTAGAGTTGCTTTTGTCTCTGCTGTTATGTGGCACAGATTGCAATACATAGTTCAGTGAGGAAAGCAAATTGGAGGGACACAGTCAAAGGACTCCTCCTCCCAGATGAATTACAGAATGACTTCAGTAATCAACCACATCATCAGGCCACTCCCTTTAAGTATATGGGAGTTGCTAACTAGTTCACAGCAGCACTTCAGAAGAGCTACAGTAAACAGGTTGATCCAATTCAGTCTTTTTTTTCCACACCGACAGCTGTATAAAATTTCTCAGGCTCTGGGATTTACAGAGAGAGGTTGGATCCTCAGCTATTACAAAGCATCATAGTTTCATTCCGATCAATGATGCGCTAAGCGTGAAAGTCATTTACACTAGTCAAGGATCTAGTCTACAGCGCCTGGCTCATGGCCACCACACAGTTCACAAAGCTTTGAGTGAACTTGTAAAGCATTGCCCAGTAACAAAAAAAGAAATCCACTGCTGTCCTTGAGACGTGTTGGCTTAACAGCATTTTTGCTTTCAGATTAATATATAAAGTCAAAATTGGAAGGACAACAGTGACAGAGATCACTGGTGCATAAAATCAACTGAAATAGAAGAACTGAAACCATAATTTTTATGACATGCCCCATATGCCTCACTCAAAGCCTGTTTTTAAAGATGAAATGGTCAATATCTGATGTTCAGAGGAACATAAGGCCTCTAAGAGCAGAGGACAGAACAGCAGGAATTCAGAAATTGTACTTGTTCATTGAAAGAAGTGGCACCCATAGCAATGCTTTAGATGTGTAGAAAGTATAATTAGTTAATACAACCTAGATCTCAACTTTGTAATCAAGTTAGAAGTGAAGCAAGTGGTTTAATAACTGCCCTTCCCCTTACAGTCTACCAATATATATTTTGTTTGTTTTTCAAAAACCTCTTCCTATGTTTTTATTTATATATTTTTAATACACATACAGATGTGTGTATGTGTGTGTGCAAGCTGCACAAAAACTCAGGCAGCATCCAGTATGTCAAGTTATGCACCACAGCGAGCATGACAGTCCTGTTTAATCAACAGAACATCTGTTGACCAGTCAAACAAATTGGGAAATAGAAAATACAAAGAGTTAATTTTATCATTCCAGTCACTTCAAGCAAAAAGATAGCAAAAAACATTTCTAGAGTTGGTAGATTCATTTAATCAGCCCATACTCTAAAAAACACCTGAACCACAAGTGGTGTGGGGCAGGGTACAAAGCTGACTTGACAAAAAAGGCCACGCAGGCCCTGAATGCACAGATGAATTGAGAAGGGATATTAGTTCGTTACTCTGAGCTCCTGTAAGGCCAAGGGCTTCAGTCTCTCACACAGTTGCTCCTGCACAGAATCCAGTAGGGTGCATTTGCTAAACCGCACCTTCCACGAATGAGGTCAGTCTTGATTTAAAGCAACAGTGAAATTATGGAAAGAATTACAGCTACCTTGATAATTACATCCAGTGGTTGATTATCACATTGCAATAGAGAGGGGGGAACAAAATGAAACAAAACAAAACAAAAAATCTGATTCGAAGACAAACTTGTCAGGTTTCAGCTTCCAGCTGCTGGGCACCACCAAACTGAAGAGCTTTGGTGATCAGTGGGTGGGTTGTTAAGTTTTTATTGCTTTTCCTCCTGTTAGATTTATATATGTTCCATTACTTCTCACTTCCTCTTTCCTTTCTTCTTTGATTTTAATGTACTAAATACCCTGATCCTTTTCTCACTACAATGAATTTTGATCTACCTTCAAAAGTGTCGGACCTTTTTGATCATCGATTGCATGTCATAAAGTTAAAACAAGTCTCTGAAAACTCAATGCCATATACCAGTATCCCCATTCTCGCTAGTGCTGTAAAGAGACAAATCACTTCCTTGCTCCTATTTGCTACTCTCTTATCCACCCCCTCGCAGAGCATCTCTCCTTGTTTGGTTACAGCATCACACAGAGAGCACATGTTCTGTTACCCCCAGGTCCTTCTAGTTGCTGCCTTCCAGGATAATTTCTCATTTGAAGTAAGCTCACAGTCCTTATTTCTACAGGAATCGCTTTGCATTTGGTGTATTTAAAGCTTATTTCTGTTTCAATGAACCTCTATTTATCATTCTTTCAACCGCTGATTTATCTGAATGTTTTCTCCATATTGATTTTATAGTTACTGTTGCAAAAATGGTATAGCTGAGCTGCAGTAAACTTAATAGGATGATTCCATATAATCTATCCTGGAGTCCTGGGGACTGCTAACATCCATCAGACCAGGAGCTTATAGCACTTCTGGAAAAGAAAGGTCATTCTGTCATGCCCAGAAATTTACTTGGATGGAAGTTTGGAGAGGAAAATAAAAAAAAGCAGCAATCACAAACTTTCTCAAGTAAGGAAGCACTTCATCTTTGCTGTAAAATAAAGTAACAGCAAGAGAGCTCTCTACTGTACAGTCAACAAAGGTACATGAAAAAGAGAGAGTGCATGAACTGTGAAAGATTAAGCTACCAAAAGTGCACTTCAGCATTGGCAAAGGGCCCATCGAACCCCCAGCTGCCACACTGACACTAGTCTTAACACAATGGATAAAGAGAGGCAGCTGAAATAGCTTTCTTCAAACAACAGCAGAAGATTTCAGGCTGGATGGACTCATTTTGTCACCAAAGGAAACCATGAAGTGGACCAAGATGAAGTGAGGAAGATCATTTTTATGTTAGTCCACGATCCACCTCATGGGAGAGGGAACGACCAACCTTCTAGACCCATTCGTTACCCGATATAAAATGCAGTAACCCACCAGGTGACCTGAGCACAGTGTATCATGTCCTAGAGATGTTAGCAATGAGCAGCATCTCAGCAATTCTCCTAACGATAAGTAGGGAGAAGTGACTTTCTCTCTGAAGAGAAATTCATCATCTGGCCTGCTAAGCATGGGAGATATCTTAAGGGAGCCAGGACAAGGGCTTCGATCACACACTTGACTCACAGTTAGCCACCTTCTCCCTACCAGTCTTTGACCGCTGTATTTGGGTCAATAGCAGTCTAATTCTGACAAGAACTGGTGCCAGCACAGCACTGACTATCAAGTTTTCTACCTGCCCTGGTGACCTGCCCCACATAATGCTGGATCAAAACAATTTATAATTATCGCCATAGGATCTTACAAATCCAGGGGCACTGCCACAGAACTGCCTACTTAAGGCTATCAAAGTGTTGCATAAACAGAAGCAAACCAAGTCTCAAAGAAAACAGTGCAGATGATTGTATCTATTTTGCCACTGGGAAAAGCAGAAGCTCAGCAAATGCATCTTATTCAGCAAATCCATGGGCAGAGCTGCAAACAAAAGCTCAGCTCAGCCCCTGACTCTCACACCCTGTTTCTGCCTTTCTTGCTTTCTTGAAGTCCTTTTGAAACAAAGAAAGTAATAAGGGATTTAAGTGCTTTGAAGTGATAACATATAACATTAATGCTTGTTAATCAATTGTTTAAGGAGACTAAATAGTGCAGGAAGCTGCCTGTACAGAGTATATTTTACTTGAATTGACTTACTCTATTTTGCTTCATGAAACAGTTGTCTATATTAGAATAAACAAAGATATTAATTCAGTGCCTTAATACTCTGGTAATCTGCTCTTTACAGCTTCTTTTTTTTTTGCTGTGAAACTTCAAAATAATTTCTAATAATTTGAAAAAATGTTCCCAAGCAGTCAGCCTGCCTCTGCTCAGAGCTCTGTGCCTCCACCTGGGACTTTTTTCCTTTCCCACGTTATTACTGCAAACAGAATGTCTCCTGAACTAAGAAATCCAGCATGAAAAGATACTTCATTACTCTGTATGGCGATGAATACCAAATCTCCCTTGGGCTGTCAGGAAGTGGAAGGTTTTTTATCTGTATCAAAATAGCAGCCAGATCTCATGAAACCTACTTACAGAGAATTTTTCCCCACCTCCTTAAAGTTCTTTACAATTACTATTGTTTTGGGACCGGGAGCAGCAGCAACTCCATTTAAAACGGTTCCATTTTAAAGGTGTCATGGCCACTGTAGGCAATTTATGCTGCCCAAGACAACTTATACAGGTTATTTTCAAATACTGTTAATCTTTATTGGGACTTCAGTGCTGCTTCTTATCCTATTTTAAACAATTATTTGCCCTGAAAGTCGTTATGGTAACCTTTCACAAAGGAATCAGCATATTTATTGCTATTCACATTGTCCATTCACACACTGGCTGACATGGGAACACAGTTTGGTTTTTAAAACTTGATTTTACTTATTCAACTTTGACTAAAGTGCCATTAATGTCAATCAAAATAATTACACTCACAGTTTCTTTCCTTCTCACTTCATCTTGCACAACGATGATGGAAAATCCAAAAGTAACTTTTTAGACCTTCACATTTGCGTTTCTCCAACTGCTCCACATGAACATCATTTTTAGACAGGAATTCAAAATATTATTAGCATAATAATCACAGATTGGAGATAGAAGCACACAAAGTATCAGAAAAACATGATAAATACAGGATAATTATCAGCAGGAAAGTTTCCCCTGAAGCAAGTAAACAAGAAGACGGCAAATAGTTTGTGATTTATATTTTCTGTGTCACTTTGATAGAGTATTGCTTCACAATAAATGTATTTCAGTTCACAATTCATTGTCACATAGACACCTGAGATTTGCATTGGGCTACAGAAAACACTACATCGCTATACCATCTCCCCTGCTTATCAGAGATTTTGTGCAAGAGTAAGGATCTACACTGCACTCAAACATCAGTTTTCTGAACTGGCTTTGCTGATTTGTCCTGTGCTCTTAGTGCAAATAGTAGATTGAGGAGCATCCTTAAACACAGAGCCCCATCATTAAACACCCTGCGTTTCTCTGGGTTCATTTCTCCTTTCACTGTATCACCGCAATACATCACCTACCCTGCACCCTAGTATACAGTCAAGACTTTTAACTGCTCTAAGAATGTATTAAAAAAATGCATGTAAAAACAGAAAATATGGCCAGGGATCATTTATAAACAGATGATGAATAAAATAATCACCACTTCCCAAGGTGTGAACATTTTTCTCATTGCAAGAAGGGAAAGTGAAACGCCATTATGAATTTAGAGATCAAAAGCTTCTGCACAGTCACCAGAGAAACTGATTGTCTTGACACATGTTGAAGATAAACACGACAGTTTTTAGTTATACCTTACACTCAGCAGCTCAAATAAGTTATCAAAACTGTAGTAAAACAGGTTAATGATAGTATTAAAATTAATTGAGAAGTCTTCTAGCTTCCTGATGCACAAAAACTGTTCTCTGTGATTTAAGGAACTTAGCATGTAAATACAACATATTCAAGAAAAATATTACTTCTTCAATAGCAAAGCTAACCTCCTGTATGAGTTAGAATAATAGAAGAAACTAGATCATCTCAGCACCCTTTCATCATCTGCTGAATATGAATCTACAGTGATTCTTGTCTGAACGCATAAAAGTTTTCCCCTGAAGTGAAAGATACAACAGATGCCTATTTGCCAGTGAGGTTCAAGTATTCTGAAAATTGGATCATGAACCATGGTGCCAAGTTTAGTCTCTTTCAAGATTCATTAGAAAACCCTTTTTATTTTTTTTCCTGGTGTTAACAAAGAAAGAAAAACACTCCTTCCCAACATCCTCCCATTCCCTATTAAAATGCATATTGCTTACTTTTCTCTTTAGTGAAAAATACTATTCTCTGACAATCTTTTTAAAGATCTCTTATATATAATGGAATTCCCTAAAAATCAGCCTTGATACATTGCAATCACAGCAGTTAACACTGGCAAGACTCGTTCACGACATCCCTGCTGTCCTCTGTCTTGTTTCAGGCTTATGGCACATTTACATTTGCCAGATATTCGTCAGGATTCTTTAGATATATTCATAGTTCCTTTTCTATGTTCAAAGAGCAGCAAAGAACATACCGTGATACAAAACATGACACACAGCATCCATCTACCCACAGATATACATGACTCACTGAATTTCCTCCCAACATGAACAAATTACTTCAGGTGGGTATCACAATAACTCAGCTCTTACTTCCAGGACCCCAACTCTTTGTAGCCCTTATCTATTTCTACATACTACTTCATAAATGTATTTTACTGTAAACTGCTCCCAAGGCGCTACATGTACCTTTCATAATTCAAAAGGCTATGAATCCAAACGCTTACAGATGGTACTCTAAAAATCAACTTCTGTCTTGAAAAAGACACCAAAAAGAACATGCCCTCAATTAGAGCACTTTTTATTTAAAGCAGAAGTCTGAAAATCTGTAGCATTTGGCTACCAGTCTCACAAAAACAATCTGTTGAAAGATCTCTACTTCCTGCTTCCAAGTGGACCAGAAATACACACAATCTGCTTCGTGGTATTTTAGTATTTCTAGTCCCTGCTGCATGAAAGTACATTAATATATTAAGGCATGTTACTGCTGGTTTAGAAAAGGGCACAGGTTCTTCCCATCCTCAAAAAGTATAGTCGAATAAACCTACAAGTTTGTTTAATGGAAGAAAGCCCCACCAAAGAATGACTTCAAAACTAAACCACTGAGTCTGCAAAGTTGCAAGCAGTACTCAAATCCCTGATCCTTCTAAATAATAAGAAATATGCCTTAGAGCCGGGCACAATTTGCAACCTTGATTGTTATGATAGCCCCAGGCTCTTGAACGCTTTAAAAATAATTTCCCAGTTTAATGAACTGTTCATTCCACCGCAGACTTAAAATAATTTCTGGCAGAAATTCCCCAGCTAATGGAAACACTGGAACTCATCTTTGAAAGGTAGCAAGGACAGGGCAATCGAATGAAGTAATGTCATATCTGAGCTAGGGAACCTCCAAAGTGATGCTGTTTTGACAGCTCTGACAAATGATAGAATGGTTTGGGTTGGAAGGGACCTTCTAGATCATCCAGTTCCAATGCCCCTGGCCATGGGCAAGGATACCTTCCACTGGACCAGGCTGCTCAAAGCCCCATCCGACCTGGCCTTGAACACTTGCAACAGATAAACCAGGGGCCGCACAACTCGATGTCTTGCCAGAATTATTACTACTACATCACTAGACACCCCTGGGTGTATGGTCTCCTAGTCAGAACTGAAAAAACACCTATAAACAATTAATTTTTTTGTCAGTGAAGCACCAGCAGCTGGCAAAAGTTCAGGATTAAAAGATTACCATTTGCAAACCTTCAAGTTGCAATTGATTTGATTTCAGGACAACTCTAAATGCCTGGGCTGTCCAGGTCCTACAGCAAAGGCCAAGAAGCACAAGTTAAATGCTCTGTTGTGTTCTCCTCTGCCCACACCACCGTAACCCTGGACAGAGATCCCAAGGACCACTCTTCTGTCGCATTCTAGCAAACACATGGGACAGAGTTCACACCTGACTGATGTTATCATTGAGCAACCCTATCTAGTGAAAAGTGTCCCTGCCCATGGCATGGGGGTTGGAATTAGGTCATCTTTAAAGGTCCCTTCCAACTCAAACCATTCTATGATTGCATTAGATACAGGAGTCTATGGGTGAAGTTAGCCATGTAAAGACCACACTTCATTTTTCCTCTCAAAACAAAACTCCTGCCTTTTTGATCATCAAGTCCAAATCCTCCACCAACGTAGCAGCAAACTCAAAAATTTTAAACTGGGCAAGTCTGCTCCTCCAGAATCAAGGCAAAGGCAGCTGCACCAGGGGCCTCCCCACCGCAGTTCCATGTATGATTCCAGAGCCAGCACGGGGTTTCATAGCCTAAAGAAAAGACTTGCAGCCTCACAGGTCTGATACTTTTTTTCCTTTTCTGGTAGCATCAGAGTATGCTTGAGGTGCAGCCTGTGCAGTCGCCAACGTTAACGCAGATTCACAGGCAGCACTTTGGGAGATGTCGTGTTGCAGCTCTTAGGGAAACGTCTTGTTGCAGCTCTTGTTTCACAGAAAGAGTTTCTCTCTCACATGGAGCTGGCTGGTCACAGAGAAAGCGATAGAACGCGTCTGCCCTCTGACTGACTGTTTGTCAGAGAGGCTGACACATTTAGTTTTGAAACCTGCCAATATTTCACAGCCTCTGGAACAGACAAGCTGCCAGATTTTCTTTGGGAGAAAGAAAGGAGGGGACGTACACACACTGAATGAAAATAACGAAGTGCAGGACTGGATCCAGCCACAAAGAAGCAAACCTTTCACTGAATAAGGGCTACAGGTCTTGCCCTACCGATTTTAGGTGGAAAACAGCTCTAGGATTTGGCCTTTACATTTAAGCGTAAGACTACTTCACAGGGTTCGCTTGCCCAAAATCAGTAAAAGACTGAAAATTTGCATGAGCACAAGATGCATACAGAACAGCTTCAATGCCTGAAAAATAACTCTGCAGGCACACAGCTGTTACACAGACCAGCAGCCACTGCAAGCTCATATTGTTTAATGCAACAGCAGCATCATTAGGGGAAAAAAAACCAAACAACAACCAACTTGCAATGCTGCAAAACATCTCAGTGCTTTGTGAATGGCTTCGCAAAAAGCAGTCACTATGATAGCTAGCTTATGTCATTGTTAATGAGATATTATACATAATAAATCTATTTATACGGAACAGCCAATACTGAAAGCTCTGTAGATGAAGAACTGTTATTGCTTTCCAAGAAACAGTCAAATGAATCCCCCTTTTGCTGTCCAGGTTTCTAGAGATTTCCATGCTCCAGCACGGAATCACCCTTAACTCCACAAGGATCCCCAACCCACAGAAAGTCCTTCCAAGTCTTGGATTTAGGCAGAACAGAGTGTGAACATGCAGCATAAAGCTCATTGATACTGTGCAAAACCTTTTCACTGAGACCTGGCATCTTTAATCCTTGTCTTCCAAGGTACAGAGGGGTTCCAGAAAGGGATTCATGCTTGAAAGAGCCTTTCTTCCACAAACTGAAGTGGTTGTGAGAACAGCTTGTACTTGTCTAAACAGAAAAGCCTAAGCAGGGACCAGTTCTGTTTTGGCAAAAGGTTTCTCTGGGGGCGTTAGGTTTGTTTAGTTTTATTTTTTTTTTTTATTATTTTTTTTTTTTTTACACACATAGAAAACACAATTCAGATAACAGTGGATATGCTTTCTCTAACTTCTGATTGCAAAACCTATTTCTGTTACCTGTAACTTTGTCAGGCTGAAGTTTATCAGCATGAGGCAGAAATCTGACATAGCTGTTTCGGCTTTTTGACAGAACCATCTGAAATGTTACATTGGTTTCAGAGAAAAAGGTGGGAGAAAGAGCCATACATAGGTGCAGAAAAATAATTTCAGCAGGTGTTTTAATGCAATGTTTTGAAAAGCGAGTCTCCACATTCATCATAAGGGTCACCTTTCTTGTCAAGGAATTGGCTTGTGGGGAATATTCCTGAAGCAAAAAAATAAATAATCCACAAAGATAAACAAGAAANGAGCTGCTGAAAGAAATCACCACAGTGAGGCTTACTGCAGCCTTCCAGAGACCATATGCTAACTCACAGCTCCTCCACTCTAGTAAAGCCCTGTCAGCACCAACCTTTCAACCCGACTAACTGTGCACCCGCCCAGAAGGGCGGAAGCCAAGCAATTGCCAGCCACAGGATTTCATAGGAAAGACTACTCCAAGTACTAGTTACTCCTGGACATAGGAAGAGAAAAAAAGAGGAACGCAGTGGAAAGCCAAAATATTCTACCTGAAAAGCTAAATGTTAGGCACCTAAACAAACACCTTGCTGCCTGTAGCCATAGTTGATTTCCATTAAAACAGAGGGATAATTCTGTTATGCACCAGGGTAGCCTACCTGGTTGACTGCCCCCACGCAGATTCGGGTATGAAGGGCTAGATACTCCAAAAAGGATGAAGCTTTTGCTCAAGGAAGCTTGAAGTACTTTGAATTATTAAAATTACTGGACAGATTACTTAGATATTTGTATGCATGCTCCTCCAGTGTTAGGGCTTTTGTACACAGCTTTTTAAGTCTTCTTTTGGAACACTGGGGACTCGCACAAAGGACAAAGTCCTCAATGCCTTCATCACAGAGGTGGAATTACCAAAATAATTTCAGGACAATGGAGTAAAGGGCAGTCCAGGAGTGGGGAAACCAGCTGGACCCTCCGTACTCATGGTCTCCTGAACCTGAGCTAAAACACCACCACAAAGCCCACAAGAGTCAGACAGTCTATCAACAAGCACCAGCAATGGCTCCTGAAAGGTGCAGCAGCAGCAGGAAGCAGAGCTGTTTTTTAGCAGCTAGGTTAACTGGAAGTTATTTTAATAGCTGGTTCCAATGAACTGGGCCAAAACTTACTCCAACATAGATTAGCCCACAAGTTCATTTACAGTAGTTTCAATCTAATGTGTTCTCCATCATGAAGCACGGTATTCACATCAACCCAAAAATCTGCTTTTCCCGTCTGCAGCCCAGGGGTCTGAAAGGATGCAGGCGCTAAAGAAAGAGCCACATAATGGAGGTAGGAAGCATTCCTGTATCGTAGGATACAGTGCTAAGAGAGAGAGGAGATAAATATCATTTCATTTGTTCTAAATCAATGCATAATTTCAAAAGGATTCACATTTGTACCTGAATACAATATTTACATTGTTGGTAAGTGTATTTTCTCGACAGATGTCTTATTGTAAACCCTGATCTGATTCAATCTGCAATCACTGGGGCTATTCACATGCTAAAACACTATGATGGATGATGCATTTTAAAAAGTAATTCAAATGGGAAACAAAATACCTAGTTTCAAGTCAGAAAGGCTACATTACGTACTCCATAAGTACTAGGACTGAAAAGCAAGTGCTGTTATGGATGGAAAGACTCCATGTAGTTTTCCCTGGCCTCTAGCTTACCACTGAGCTCCCAAAGCTTTCCAGGGCAAAATGCACAACCCTCTTTTCACGATAAAAACATAACAGAATTCAAGATTTGCACCACTGCAATGAATATGGTAACGTTGACTAGAAATCGAATTATTTTTATGTTTTAGAGCCTTATGAAATCTAGCTGAGATGACCATGTGTTTCAGGAACACTCACACCTGAGATGAGGACCTTGGGCCTGGGGTACTTGTGGATCTCCTGTCCTCACTGTCTCAAATAGCAACCCATGCACTGCAAGTCCTCTGCAGTGAAAAATTCATACAGCATCCAATCTGAAAAATACTTCCAATTGTAACAATAAGAGTCTAAGAAAGAAATCAATAAGAGATCAGCCGCAAGGTTAGCGCAAGTCTGTAAAGGACATAAAACAAACACACGAAAACCAAACCCACAGAGCAGGTTACAGAAGGCAAGCGTACAAGGTCAGGATTCCATATTAAGGTCACATTGTTCAAACCAGAAAATGAAACTTTCTGCTTTATTAAAGGCTAATGCACATCTGCTTTGAAGAATGAACTCCAAAAATATTGTTCACACATCAATACAGACGAAATATTTTGCATTGAGCATACTCAAAAAATCCAACAGAAATCAGGCTGAGAAGAACGCAAGCAGTGAAACTAATCTGAAAGTTTCTAACTTAGGTTTTGGGGTTTTTTTTTAGCTGTAATATTTTGATGGAATTGCTATGTCTTTTCAATTTACCTGTCAAAACTAAATAGCATACCGGTCACTTCTCAGGTCTCCCAACAAAGAACACTCCAATATTGAAGGAAAACAGGATGCACTTTTTTTCCACCTTGATCCATTTGCTCAGCATTTTGTGTGTTAAGTCAGGGCACCCCAGGTGCAAAAGATGCTTACAAACAATCTAATATGGAAAAAAAATCCAGCCAGAGAAAATCTCTCTGATTGAATGAGCTTTGTACAAAGAGCGAAAAGCTGAGTCCCAGAGGTCACCCATGGTGGTGACAATGCAGCTAGAGGATGTCACATTTATGAACAAAGATTACAAGTGTTTAGTATGTAGTTTCCCAGGTGCCTCCCCGTTGAAAGCACAGCGATGAAGATGGGCAGTGATTTGGTCTCTGTAGAAAGCAGTGGGACCCTACGGTAGGATGTAGACAGGCGCACACCGAAACCCAGTGCAGTGCCTTGCCCAGGTGCTCATGCATGACAGCCCGCAATAAAATTCAAGGTAGCCCTCTCATTCTAACACCATGCATCACACCAGCTAACAAAAAGAGATAATCTTGTGCTTTGTTAAGTACAATATTGTGTCATTTTCTCCATCCTACTAGCTACCAGTCTACAATGTAACAAACTATCCTATTAATTGCTTGGGTGTGTGGACTGAACTCCAGTAACATAACTCATCGGAGGATCGCTCTTTCAACAGAAAAACCCCCGATAGTAAGCCAATTTCGCCCTAACACCAAGTGCTCCATTTGGCTCCCGGTCTCCTCATTTTCATTAATATGAGCTTCAGCTTCTTAACATGGGCCGGGGTGCTGCTTGAGGCCTGTAGCTTTACTATG
>Ga0065711_1043690_pt1 | contig 14575 bp, 9 predicted proteins | sample Hoacrofraction12_FD_59098 | JGI IMG/M metagenome (GOLD analysis project Ga0065711, IMG submission 59098) | Hoatzin crop microbial communities from Cojedes, Venezuela - Epithelial fraction 12 v2 (version 2) | ecosystem: Host-associated > Birds > Digestive system > Esophagus > Crop | place...
ATGAGGCCTCACTAGGGCAGTGTAGAGGGGAAGGAGAACCTCCCTCGACCTGCTGGCCACACTCCTCCTAATGCACCCCAGGATCCCATTGGCTTTCTTGGCAGCCAGGGTACACTGCTGGCTCATGGTTAACCTGTCGTCCACTAGGACACCCAGGTCCCTCTCCACAGAGCTGCTCCCCAGCAGGTCCGGCCCAAGCCTGTACTGATGCATGGGGTTGTTCTTCCCCAGGTGCAGGACCCTGCATTTGCCTTTGTTGAACCTCATCAGGTTCCTCTCTGCCCAACTTAATGAAGATATTAATGAGTACTGGTCCTAATACAGACCCCTGAGGACACCACTTGTCACCAGTCTCTATCTGGACACGAAGGCGTTGACCACTACCCACTAGATGCGACCATCCAGCCAATTCCTCATCCACTAAACAGTCCACTCATCAAATCTGTATTTTTCCAATTTAGAGATAAGGATGTTGTGGGGGACTATATCAAAGGCCTTACAGAAGGCCAGGTAGATTACGTTTGTAGTTTTTCCCTTGCCCACTGATGTAGTCACTCCATCATAGAAGGCCACTAGTTTGGTCAGGTAGGACATGTCCTTGGTGAAGCCATGTTGGCTGTCTTGAATCACCTTCCTGTCCTCCATGAGCCTTGGTATAGCCTCTAGGAGGATCTGTTCCACGATCTTCCCAGGCACAGATGTGAGGCTGACAAGTGGGTAGTTCCCAGGGTCGTCCTTTCTACCCTTTTTAAAAATGGGTCCAATGTTTCCCTTTTTCCAGTCACCAGGGACTTCACCTGACTGCCATGACTTTTCAAGTATCATGGAAAGTGGCTTGGCAACTAAATCAGTCAATTCCCTCAGGACTCTGGGATGCATCTCGTCAGGTCCCATAGACTTATCTATGTTCAGGTTGCTCAGGTGGTCACGAACCCGATCTTCTCTTATAGTAGGAGGGACTTTGCTCTCCCAGCCCCTGCCTTGCGGTCCATCCACTGGAGAGTTGTGGGAGCAAACACTGCCAGTGAAGACTGAGGCAAACCAGTTGCGGAGTACCTCAGCCTTCTCCTTGCCTCTTGTTACCAGTTTGCCGGTCTTGCTCATCAGTGGACATACACTTTCTTTGACCCTACATTTCTGACTGACACACCCGTAGAAGCCCTTGTTATTCTTTGCATCCCTTGCCAAGTTCAGCTCCATCCACGCCTTAGCCTTCCTAACCCCATCCGTACACAATCTTACTCTCTTCCACAAAGATACATGCACACACATTATTCTCCTTCCAAAAGCTATGGCAGAACTCTCTGTAGGAAACTAAATTGCATTTGAAGTTTCTACTTGATTTATCCTACAGAAATTGCAATGGATGGGTTTTACAAAAAGAAGCAATTATTACAAGAAAGAAACAAAAATAAAAGCTGCTTTTTCCCCGCAAGTCAGATGGAATAACACACAAACCCAGAATATAAGTGTAGAACATCTACACAAAATGCAAAAGCTTCAGGGACAGCCAAAGGAGTAATGTGAATTTGCTAAACAGCGAGGAAATGGAAACAAGCACGTTACAAGTCATCTTAATTAGCTTTTGAACTTCCATGCAGATAAGCTTGGGAGGAGAGGGAAAATAAGACCTTTAAAAAGCTCACCAAACAGCAGAAAAATGCACTGTGAAAATGTAACATTTCTGGATGTGGACTGCAGAGCAAAAGATCATGCAAACTGCCTTTAAAAATAAGTAGCAAACAGAGAAACTGGGGACAAAAGAATTATACGCTTACAGTAACTATCAAAAGCAAGACACTTCTAGAAGGATTTTGCAATTAGACCTTGTTTAGCTCAGAGGAAAGAAGGGAGAGCAGAGACACAACTGCACGACAACAGTGTTCAAGTCTTACACATGTGTATCTAACAAGCAGTATTACCTCTACTAAAAAACCCAAACCTGTTAACAGATTGAAGACACCATTTTCATGCAGCCATTTGGATGGACTAGATCCATATCCCAAACTCTTAATTTTTCTCAGAATTCCTTTTACTCCCCCTACAAGACATAACTCTTAACTCAGACTTAATCACATGTATCTGGCTCTTATTATATATCCTTTGGTGCCTACCCTGTCTAGAACATTTAAGTTGGTCAAACCTAAAGGTTTTCTCACAAACAGCAAAAGATATTGCCAAATATCTCATGCCAAATTTCAAGTAGTCCTTCCAAAAGTAGAGACACATTACCATTTCTCAAGTAAGTTGTTTTAAAAATTTGTTATTAAAATATTAAATCTTTTTTCCTAAGCTTAGAATCACAAAAGCAGCAGCAAAATTTTTGGAGAACCTTTCCAGAAGCTGATGACTTAAGGTATGGAAGAATTCAGCACGTATAGCCCACTGTTTCCCTGAACTTTACCAGATGAAAAGAAAGTGTGTTCAACAAATCCTAACCTTAGGTATTGTCTGTTTTCCCCACAATGTACAAAACATACAAGCAAGAAATACAGATTTGGCATTCTGGAGTACTTACTTTTGTTGGTAATCTTTAAGCAATTTCTTGGCCTTGTTGTATTTCTTTTCAAGGGCATCACATTGTTCTTGAGTTTCTTTAAGATGTTCATTTACTGTTTTGCATAAACTCTGTGCCTCTAACCAGTAGGTCTCTAACTTTTTAATTTTCTCTTTGCTTTCGTCCAAGTTTTGCTGAAGTTGGGCTCGACTTAGTTTCCATTCATTTTTTTCTGCTTCAACAATTTTTAACTGAAAAGATTAATACTTAAGGATCAATCTAAACTAAAAGATGAAATAAAAGCCAGGTTTTTTTTACACATGTTTAAGTAGCGAAGAGACAATAACAATTAAATACTTACCAATAATATTAAAACAAGACACTGAACTTGTATCAACTCTTCCAACCCTTGCTAATCCAAGTAAGTTTAGAACTCAAACCCAAGAGTCTTCTACTACTTCCTCATTAGCATTGCTTCTTTTTGAAGAGATAAAATGAGTAAGACCTTTCTTGTTAGCTAATGTTGACTTGTTCAGGAATTCACCATCCCTTAATACCTCTGGAGAGACCTGTTGCGATTACCTTCACAGGCAACTGGAGATATACAGGTTAAGATTCTGTCAGACAAGCTCCCTGTTCTACTGCTTTGTTACCAACACCTTGTTGAATAAAGCCAATGAGACCAGCTGATCTTCCATGGTACTTGATAAGACATTGGTCTTCCTAATAAACCATGATATACCAATGGTTTGCTTTCCTGGGGCTAATGTATAAAAACACCAAACATTCCCTCAACAAAGGAAAGGGATGGGGCGCCTTCAGCTTGACAGCAGCCACATAATAAAAGGGAATGTTAACATATGAAGTTCTCTAGGCCTTGGAGGAGTGAACAGGCAGGATGTAGCTTAGTTTGTCCGTGATGCCTTCTTTGGGGACACCATTTACACTAACAAAATCACTGCTTTTGAGGCCAGTTAACATGACCTGCTGATGGAACAGAGATGTTCAAAAGAACTAAGAATTTCTTGGATCAAAAATGGGGCAGTAAGTTGTATTAACACTAACATTTTAAACAGCATTTTAGCAATCCAGTTGTGCCAAATTTCAAGAATACTGCAAAGAGGAGGAGCAATGTCAGAAATCAAAATCAGAACTCTTGTAAGAACACAAAGAAGTTTTGGCTGCTTGCCTCTTTACATTTGGAGCTCTGAACATTTGTAGAGTGCCACAAAAACCCCAAGAGATACTGTTGTTCAAAATTATTGCTGTCTGAAGCGCTATCCCTTCTCCAATTGTGCTTCCCCAGCAATGTGCTACAACTTGTCCTAAGGTACACATTTCTCAACAAGGCATCACAGAACTACAATCAAATAAAATAAGCTGTTCACCTACAACAACTATTTCCAGAAAAAGGCCATGCACAGATCTCCATCAGTGGAAAAAGCAGCAAAAAGATCAAAAAACCCTTTCTCACAGAAAGCAGAAGTGTTGAACAATCCTCACAAAAAAAAGCTGGAAAAAAATTCTCTCCCAAGAGCAGGTCAGAAATTTGAGGGAAAGTGGGGAAACAAACTAACAGAAATAACTTTCTGGTAACAGAACATCAGCCACTAACCATTATCTGTAAGTGCTAAATCTGTACTCGAACACCTCAACTTCTAGCCACTGAAAATGTTCTCATATTTATATGTTTGGGAGCTTGTTTCATACAGTACTCCACTATATCCAGTTCTACTCTAAGCAGTAATATTGAAGCATCTACTGGAGAGGTGTGTGTGTTTTTTGTTTTGTGTTGGGTTTTTTTAGTGGTCTTTGGAGTGGTTTTGGGGGGGGGTGTTGTGTTTTGGTTTTGTTTTTTTTTTTAATTTGAGCACAGCTGTGCAGCTTAGAAATGCCTGTCTAGCATAACAGAGAGTACATAGAGCCCGAGGCCTGAAACATATTGCTGCCTTCTGCATTCAGCCTTTTCTTGGTAAAATTTGTAGGTAGAAATAAAATAAGAAACCCCTCCCCCAGTAAATAGTAAGATTCTTTGAAAACTTACTTTCTCCTTCAGCTGATTCACTTCAGCTATTGTTACTGCATGTTTTAATTGTAGCTGAAACAAAAAAAAAATTGTATGAGCACACAGAAAAGGACACTTGAAATGCTAGTTTTAAGTATTTGTCCATGATTCCCTTCTTCCTCAAACCTGTTCTTATAGTAGCATAAAGTTAACTTTATTATTTGCAGTTAGAGAAGTGATCATGAGCTTTTATTTTAAAAAAGAGTTAAACTCAAATTAAAACACCCAAAGTTCCACGGTATTCTATTTGCTACAAAAATCAAACCATCTATAGTTAAAAATCGCACATTGTTGTCCATACATTAAGAAAAATGAGAAGGTTAAAATAATGTTTCATTGTGCCAGTACAATGAAAAAGCAGAAATGCACTTATGATGACAACTGGTATATGGAATTAAGTAAAAATTTAACAGTACTAAATATTTTTACTTATCTGCGCTTACAAATGAACGTGCTGGCTTTGCTTTAAAATTAAGCCTTGTACTTTACACCACAAACCTTCACAGGATTATTACAAATGGATGAAGGCTACACCTAAGCCAAATGTAAAGATTATTGTTAACATGTCTTAAGAAAACGGCACACATATGAGCGCAAAAGTACATTTTTTCTGAGATCTATTAGTTACTTCTCGTATCTCACTTCCTATCTATAACCCTGCGGGGATATTTTTTATTTTTTGGCAAGCATAGTGCACCAAACACTTTAAAACAAATGAATCCATGACTATCCTTATTTAGATTATATCAATAACAGCATAGTAACGATTCTAGCTGAGAATGTAATTGTACCCCAAGTAAATATACAGCGCTGATGAAAACATGTTGTAGCCTGCTGCTGTGCTTCCTAACCTAGAAAAACTATAAATGTTCTCTAGTGATCAATAGCCTGAAATTTCAGCTTCCTCAGTGACATCATCGGTTATCAAAAGTGCAAACTTAAGGAGGTCTGCAAAATACTGATCGTTTATAAAAATAAGCTTATGCATGCATAAACGGCATCTGACCAAACAGTTTCTTCACAGTATATTATTCTCCTCCAGAGTGAAAGTGACAGGGACTTAAGTCTACCAAAGAAGCCCAGACCCCTAAATGCCGAAGAGTGCACCGCTTAAATACCCAACTAAATTCCACAGCCCTGAATTAAGCAAATGCCCCTTCATAAGAGCCTTGGGAAAAGGGAACCCAGTTTTCCAATTATGTTAAGTTGGGATTCACAGTCTGGAATGCCCTATTTGGCTTCCAAATTCATTACTTACAAAAAATACACCTGTAAAAAAAAACAACCCAGAAGAGATCACCTGAAAAAACCCTCCAAGCCAAAATCACACCTGTCTAGAGAGTCAACTGCTCTTGGGTACGCCAAGATTTTCCAGAAGACCTCAGGGACTAGAGCAAGAGATTAGATGTGTATTTCTTTTCTTCGTGAAGAATATCTAACCACAACACTCGAGACCATTCAGAATGGGCATACTTGTCCCTCCATGCTCCCCCTCGTAGCTAAACCCATTCTACTATGCAGTAAATAAATGCAAAGTCCAGTGGGCCAAAGAAGAACTAAGAGAAGCATCATATCTATTTAATGCAATGTTCAGACACCATAACAAGGAGGGAGGTGGTGCTGGGTTCTAATACCTGTTTCCAAGGACTTTTAAAAATTTATTTAAATTGAAGGACCATTTAACATAAATATGTATAGGGAAGCTGTGATCAGAAAATTATAGAAGATCTACATTTCAAGGAACATTTACCAGAGAATTTTACTGGCGATGCTGGGAAAAGAAACCCAAAATGAGGGGGACATTAAGGAGATTACAACCAAATCTTACAAGGTTCAGATGCTCCTCAAATAACATTCTTATTAAGAAACTGCTACCACACCTCTTTAAATTTAAGAAGAGACTGCGCTGAATCCATATCCAGAGGTAAACTGATATCTTCGTTTTCAGGAAGATCAAAAACTTCTACAGATTTTCCATGTAGATGTGACTCATATGTATCATCGTCATCATCATAATCATCATCCTGACAAAATGGGAAAATCATGATATTCTGTAACACACGCACTTTGCATTATGGTAGCAGCAATAAAAAAAAGCACACAATCAAGGAATGCAGTTGCAAAATTTTCCTCAACTATTTACTATTAATTTTTAGTTTCTTATACCTATGATAAGTTTCAAAGATGACTTGCAAACACCTTCATCAGAGTCCACAAAACAGAGCTAATAAGTCATGTACAAAACAAGCCACAGCTGATACTTAAAAATATCTTTTGGATTATTGATAAATTGGAAGTATAGCAAGTAGTGATAATCATGTGCTTCGATAATAGTAATGTATGAAGTTAATATTTTCTTTTTTTTAACAAATTGCCTCGTTTATCCTTTTTTTGCTTCAGTTCAAAAACCATTTATTCCATGTGTTGAAATTACTGCATGTAGTGTACTCATGTACTTTTCAAAATACGTTAAGTATGGATGACGTTCTACCTGCTCTGTATCATCATGAATGTAGTGCTGCTCATACAAACATCTCTCTTGCTCCAAGGTCTCACTAATGAGGCGGGCTACTTCACTCTGAGTCCCTGGCTTCTCTCTCCCAATCAGAAACCTATGGAAGAAAACCAAATTAGCTTGCAGCAAAAAGCTTAAAGTATGCTTAAGAAATTAGTTTGCGATACTATTGCCTTCAATGTCATATTTGTAATTTCAGATTATGGTTTTGTATTCTCCATTAATGAAAAATTACAAAAAGAAAGTATTATTTCATAGAAAACCTACGTACCTCACTGTGCCTTTGGTGTTTTTTAATACAGTGGCTGCAAAGAACTGAGTAACTCCCACTAGACTTATGCCATCAACCTCAACAATCTGATCATTTACTTGAATTCTGCAAAATAAATAAATGCTTAGCTATCAGTTCAACAAAAATATTTTGGCTTGACAGATTTTTTGACACAAGTATCACTTAAAACTCACTAGTATTTATAATGAGAAATTCTGAGTCCTGAGAAATTCTGAGTCCTGAGAAACTGACTGCTTAAAAACAGTCTCCCGATCCTCAATTACTATGCAGATCGCCAATTAAAATTTACACTGTATTTGCCTTGATATTTTTATACTATTTGCACACTGATTGGTGTCCTGGGGTGTCACCGTGATTTGTGGCACTGCTACACATGGGCATATTCTAAGCTTTTCTCATACATGCTGGAAGCAGACCTACACTTATTTTGCAAAAATGTCCTACATTAAATAAAAAAAATGTTTTTTAAAACATTAATATAAAGCAGGTATGCAATATTTATTCAGCTGCATTCAGCTTTTGTACTTTTATACACAATATTTAGCTTATCCAATGAAAATGACTGGGCTGTTAGAAATTTGTAAAAAGCATAATCAATGAAATGAAAAACTCACCGTCCATCTCTCTGAGCAGCTCCACCATCCGTTATTGTTTTTACAAAAATACCTAGCTTTTCCAGTCCCTGATCAGCACCAACTCCCATTCCGATAATACTGATGCCCAGACCACTGTCACCTAAGGGATTAAAAAAATCTAACATTAGTTGCATAACACAAGATGTAACACTTAGCAGTAGTGAGCTGTTTCAAAGTGTTCCAAGTCCTTCCACACAAAGGATATGAAAATTCACTCAAACAAACAAACAAAACCCAACAACGTATTTTCTATCTAGACACTACTTAAAGCCTTTTTGTTCTGTAGATACGACTGCCTGTTAGATTCAAAGCTTCATGGTATCTGGAGGAGATAACGAGATTTATGAATTGTTCATTTTGGTGCAGATTTGTCACTCAGTAAAGTAGCCTTCCTAATTTCAATAAAGTATGACAAGCTGAACTTAGTAAAGGCCTGTCCAGTTGAAGTTCACTAAATTCAACAGAACTAGCCACAAATGAAAACCTGAACACACATGCAAAAATTTGAGAACTAAATTCAGGGAAAATACAGTTTTAAATTGTTTTATCTTTTGTGCGCATAGTATCTTGCAAATGGTCAAGGTTTGATTTGCACCTTTTTCAATATCCACAGGAAACACCTCCATTTTTTCCACCCTTTTCTCAAGTTCATACTCAGCTGAGGCTGCCACAGGGTCAACTTCTTCATTACGTCTATCATAGTCTTCATTTGAGTAAGTACTGAAAACCTAAGAAAGGTAACAGAAAACTTTTTTTAGTGCCTTCCCATCCCCTTCCAAGCATGACAGAATTGAAAGAAAATCGGCAAGGAAATTAAAGTGGCATTTTTAGAGGTCACGTTTTCTAAACAATCATCAATTTAATAAATACTGCTGCTGTACGACAGTTTCAAACTTGCACAGAAGTAACATTTTAGATGTTTCAAAACAATTCCTTAAACACTTCCTGTGCACCAAATAGTTAAAAGAAATCAGTCCTCTCCTCTTTGATATAGTGTGACTTTTTTTCTAGAACTACATTCCCCTAAATCCTGCTTCCTCTTCTTTCCTCCCCCCACACCATCTGCCAATTGCAGTGCTTCAAACAGAGGCAGTTTTCTGATTTTGCCAGGGAATCACAGTTTCTCAGGAAAAGGAAATGCCTTGTTACATACATTACTATTTTTAGTAATCACTCCAGCTGAATTTCTGAATTGTTAAAAGATGAACAAACAACACGAATTAAGACAGAAGTCTAGAAAGGAAGAATGAACTACATGCAACAGGGTTAATTTTACTTATCAGCATATTCATTAATTGTATTTAAATTCATAGGTTAGGAAAGAAAAAAGAAAAAAATAATACACCACCCCCCATTTATCTGAAAAACAAGGTTTATCTGCTTAAGTTTTTGCAGGCACTGAGTGTTTTACTCAACACCACCATAAGACAAAAACCAGTTACGGATTGAAGCTGCAGCTGCTATCTCCCTAATCAAGAACTCGCAGGGCTGACACAAAGTTAATTTACACTGGCCTGCTAAGTTTTTGCAACTTTTGCATTTTCCCACTAAGACTACCTACACAGGTAGCTGCAACTATGTAAATAAGACAGAATTAACTGTAATTAGCTGCAATTAACTTTTTCCCAGTGAATTTATACCTGCTAGTATATGGTGTTAGCTCTGCATGGCAGTAGCCTCAGACACAGGAAAACAGTTATTGAAACACATTACAAAAAAGCAACTATCAGCAATGAATACAACTCAGTATTTCCCACAGGGAGCTTACTGCTTCACCTCCAGATGACAGCTGGAGGACAGTTTCACAAACTCTTCATCAAATCCTGCAAAACTACTGCTACTGCAGGACCAGGGCATGGCCATATAGCAGTCCAGTAAGCAAGCAAGATTAGATCCACTGGCTGAAAGGGAAGGAAGAAACCCACTCTCAGAAATCTGTTTCCTCCAATAAAAAAACCTTCCTGAAAAGTTGTCCTTCCTGAGTCTTGCATAAAGGTAAATAAACTAATAAACTCCTTTGGACTATCATACAGACACCAGTGGGTAACAACTGGACACGGAAAGACAACAAAGGGTTGCACTTACAGTATCTGCCTTCCATAAACTTTACAGAAAAATCTGCAAAATTGACAAAGAAAACCATCCAAATGGTCTAAAGTATTCTTATTCTATCCCTATCACAAAAAGGTGGCCAAGTTCCTAAATTAATCCCCCTCCTCACCACCCACCCCCCCTAGTTAGTAAATAGGATATGAAATAGAAGGTTTTCATGAAGCACTATTCTCCCTTTGGAGCAAAACCCATCAGGTTTGGTTCCTTTCCATTCCAATAGAAAAATCAATCTCTCAAAAAATATAGTCCAGTTATAATAAAGTGAATTTTAAACTAATAATAAAGTTCATGAGTGGACAAATTACAGCTTTTTAATGAGAATATCTGAGTTCTTGAGAATTAGTCAAATACTGGGGCATGAAAAAAATAAAGTTTGCTTATTTATAAGTGTAGGTATGATCTTGTATTAATAATATGACTAAAATACTGAAGATCATTAACCATCAAATGGCTGAATAAGCAAAATGTGGAGAACAGGCATTGTTCAGACATTGGAACAGGCTGCCCAGGGAGGTGGCTGAGTCCCCGTCCCTGGACGTGTTTAAAAAACGAGTAGATGTGGCAATTCAGGATATGGTTTAGTAGGAAGGGTGGTGTTGGGTGGATGGTTGGACTCCATGATCTTAGCAGTCTTTTCCAGCCCATGATTCTATTATTTTGGAGACGCTGACAACTGTATTTTCTTGACCATTTGTACCTCAGTTGTCTAACTCACAAAGTGGAAGACGATGCAAGTAGTCACTCTCTGCTGAAGAATTACATTAGCAAAGGGATGACCAGTCCCTTACACAACCACTTACAGAGCTCTGGAGATTTTGGGGAAGCAAATCTTAACCATCTTAACACACCGCATTACATATGCTGCAAGTTTTGGGCTGCCAGCACTAAAATATCTCTGGAATTTCTAAAAATTATTAAATATTTTTCCAACTCAAAAGTAATAGTACTTGGGAGTCTCATGGAATTTGCCCATTTTGACACAAAATTGATCATAGGGAGTCATCTGCCAGGAATGGATCATAGAATTAAAAATTAATGGTAGGTTAGATTCCAGTGGCATTTATAATGGCTGTAGATAAAATAACACAAACATACACATGCAAAGGAAGACTACTACTATTTAAGCGTACTAGCTCAGTGAGAAAAAACTATCTGAAATCAATTCTGACTGAGAGAAAGAATTAATATTTTTCCTCTTAAAGTTAATAGATGGGACGTGTATGAGAACATTGAAGGTACTATTTTGAAAACCATAATACCACAGTGGGGACAAGATAAAGCTGTTTGAAAATAGAAAAAATCCATTGACTTCAGAAAAATAATTTTGAGGAAAAATATGAATTTACAAAGAAGAAAGCAAAAGCAAAACTGATATATAACCAGTAGCCAAACATGGCAATAACAAAGAGAAAAGCAAGAGCACACCAAGAAACCTATGGCCCAAAGAGTCAAGGGCAAAAGGCAGAAATTTTTATTGTGTACATGTGGAATCATAACACGGCATTCATCTTTTACGAGACAGAAATGGTAAAATTGTTGATACTAATACAGAAAACACAGAATTGCTCAGCAAGTTTTTCTTGCCAAGTAGCAAAAGTAATATTAAACACTGTTAAAATGTGGATAATAAGTAAGTTACAAGTTACACAGTTTAGAAGATTGATGAGAAAGCTAAACACAGTTCATCTCTGCACTGTGTCTGGAGGGGTTTAGTCAATGAATCAAATGCATTAGGGACAAAAGAAATTCTAATCTTACTATTTAAAAACCAACCACTGCTAGCCAGAGATCGTAAAATTGTTAGTGCACAAGTGCTATTTTTAAAAGATACGCTTCAGCAAACACAAGTCATTGTCTCAACCTAGTAGAAACTAGATGGATTTTACTGTGGAAACCCTGTGAATTTTACAAGCCTTTTACCACAGCTTGTTATATATCCAGAAGGTTAGCCTAACATTAATAACTTCTGGATCTACCCAAGCTAACAAATGACGAAAAACCCCACTATCTGAAAAAGGAATTTCTTTTTATGCTCAAGACCTCTTTTTTTCAGAATGAATAATCTGAATCCAAAAATGTTCTGACAGAGGGCTGAATTTTTAAGGATTATTTTAATTAATTTGTTAAGATACATAACCAGAAATTTTCAAATACATACTTAGTCCTTAGAAAGCAACTATATTTATTTGGAGACAGAACAGACTGCATTCTCCACACCAGGAAAATCAATCACTTTTGAATGTAAAACTCAGTTCACCACCTTCTGTGAAGATGCTAACATCAACATCAACACTCAGAAAACAACAGTGTAGCCTACTGTCCAAAGGAACCTACTGTTCAGTTCCTGTTACCATACGGAACTAAAAATCGCCATTATATCATCTTCGTGCTATCCCAGAAAACAGCATTATCACAAAAAACCAATAATGACATCTCTTAATTCAAACCCTTCACAGCACCTTCACAGCACGTAAAAGGCCCTACTGAAGAACTACGTTAGTTTTAGCACAACGTTAATTTTGTTAGAGGGTAAACTCTTCTGAAGAGAGACACTAATTTACCATGTTTGCATGAAACTGCTATGGAGTCACAAAACACAGCCCAAAGACCTCTGCTCCCATATTCATTTCTAGTAGATAGATTTGTTTGTGCCTGATCAAAAGTAGGACATAAGTAATTAAACAGTAAGATTAAGAAATCAATAACTGCCCAAAAGCGCTCCCAACTAATGGGAATGGAAGCAATAACCACACCACTAGAAAATCCTCATGTAACACCACAGTATTTGCTGGAAAGCCTCACCAGGCCTGCACGGGCAGCAGCTGGAGTAACACTTCACAGCCAAGAGGCACGGAAGCCTTACCGACACCCCTGCCCCGACACCTTGCCCAGCAAGGATGGCACCGGGGGGTTGTGTTTCCTCTGAACATAACTCTCATGCTGAACGTTTCAGTCTACTGACACTCAGTAAAGCCGTACGTTCAAGGCATAAGTTACGGCTCAGGGCAAATGATCTAACAGTGAACAGTTTCAGCTTCTCAAAGTGATTGCCTTTGCGATGCCTGGCAAAAAGTGAAGTACCCAGGCAAACAGGAATAATCATTGCAACAGCAGCACTGAAGTAGGTCTGAAGTATAATGCACACTTTACAGTTTACTCTTATAATCTCCCTCTTCAGTTAAAGTAGACATCTCATTACCACTACCCACTCTTCCCTCCGTTTCCGAAAGCTACACCGTTAATATTTTATTACCACTATTTGTTATAAGTGAAAAGTGGCTATACCTGATTTAACTAAATTCATGCTATCAAATCCTTTAATCACCAAGCAGAAATACCTTGCTTATTTTTTTTGAAGATGAGAAAAAGTGTAAGTGGTTTATTTAAAAAAAAAAAAAAAAAAGGTATTGGGAACAGTTGGTAACTGCTGAACAGGTTAATATTATAAGCCGTTACATTCAATATAGCATTTGCTGTTACCAAACAGGCAGACAGCCAGGCTGCACACACCTATGCACTCGATCCTGCAGCTCTGCATGACTTAATAAAAAACCCCAACCAAGTCAGTTTATATAAAGGTGTTAAGTGCAACCTTGCTTCAGATCTACAGTACAGACAATTTAACATAGATAATTTCATCATAAATAAACCAGGTTTTTACCAGTGTCACCATTTTCCACTCAATTCTCAATAGAACCAGTAAAATTCATTCTCTATTTCTGTATTTCACTGCAATAGCAAAGGCACTGGAGCTAGCTAGAGAGCAAGAAAGACAACATGGTATCTGTTTCATTCAGGTTATGCTACCTGCTCTAGAAGGAGAAACACTCTTTCAGGTATTTCATTTTTAAATCCCAGTGAAAGGAATACTGAAGACAGAGCAAAGCATCCGTTCAGATCCGGTGCACTGATTTTATTTAATTTCAAACATTCAGAGCAGAAGTTGAGAGACAATCCATGTTCTCCCTCCACGGAAGTGGAGCTCTGCTGTGAGCCGGTTATACTCCACCACCATCTCACTTGAGATGGCATTGTCCTCAGTCATTGTCTGACTGAAAGGCTCCAGATAAATAGGATATGACCAGAAAAGGCAAAAACTACTCACAACACCACATAAAGAGAAGAGCACCCCCCAAAAACCTTGGCTCCTGAAAGACTTTGTATATAAAGAAAGTGATTCAATTATGAACATCCATAAACTTCACAGGCATCTTGGTACCACCAATTTAAGCCTAGCAATCCAGAAGGATTAGGTATGTGCATTTATTTTGATGCCGTGAAAAGCCGGAATTGAAGACTCAATAGTCGGCAGACTATTAAGCAGGTATTCTTTATTGCAGCGCCGGGCACACGGGGGATCTCTCCTCCAAACGCGTGCACCGAAGAGACACAGTTACTAGGTATTTATGCTATGTTAACATACATATTCATTACATTTCCAAGAAATGTTTATCATAGT
>Ga0065711_1043691_pt1 | contig 14575 bp, 16 predicted proteins | sample Hoacrofraction12_FD_59098 | JGI IMG/M metagenome (GOLD analysis project Ga0065711, IMG submission 59098) | Hoatzin crop microbial communities from Cojedes, Venezuela - Epithelial fraction 12 v2 (version 2) | ecosystem: Host-associated > Birds > Digestive system > Esophagus > Crop | place...
GAAGAGGAGGCTGAGGGGGGACTTTATCGCTCTCTACAGCTCCCTGACAGGAGGGTGCAGTGAGGGGGTGTTGGTCTCTTCTCCCAGGTAACCAGCGACAGGACGAGAGGCGATGGCCTCAAGTTGCGTCAGGAGAGGTTTAGGTTGGATATTAGGAAAAATTTCTCTACTGAAAGAGTGGTCAAACATTGGACCAGGCTGCCCAGGGCAGTGGTGGAGTCCCCATTGCTGGAGGTGTTCAAAAACCGTGTGGATGCGGCACTTTGGGACATGGTTTATCAGGCATGGTGTTGTTGGGTTGATGGCTGGACTTGATCTTAGAGGTCTTTTCCAACCGTAATGGTTCTATGATTCTATGATTTGTGTTCTTGTGTGTAAGGGATCTACACAGGAGGATCTCCCCGTGTGGAGTGCTGGTTCAGGGCTAGTCCGTTATCTCTTCCCCAGTCTGTGTTCTCGAGCGTGTGTGGTGCTGCCTGGCTGTATGCTGTGTCCTGGCGTAGCTCGTCCAGCTGCCTCCTTCCCTGTTCTGCCCAGACCTCTGCTGCAGAGCAGCATCTGGCCGCAGGTGCTATGGTGACCACAGCTCTGTACTGCACCTTTCTGACCTGGAAACTGCAGAAGTCAGAAATAAGGGCAAGCCTGCCATGTTGAGAAATGTGATTTTTTCATTCATCTTGTTGTGGTCTTTCGTCTGTCAGAACCTTTTTAAATTTACCCCATTAAAATTGCCTTGCATTGAACAGTAGGCAAAATTCCTTGTCCCCTTCCACCCCAAGTTCTGTCTTCACGTGCTATATGGCTGCTTGTAGAATGTGGCTTCCCTAGGATGAGCTTCTAGTCAGTTTATCTCCCATATTTTCAGCAGTCATTGCATAGTGGGTTCACGTTATGATACTGATCCTTATGCTGTGGCTTGGTGGGAGATTGCCCTGGCAATGTAATTTCTCTGAAATGGCTTCGGTCTTGTTGGAAAGAGCTGTGACTGTGCTGTGCTTCCTTCCAGGCATCCAGTGGCATCATTTTTCCACTTATTCTTCCGAGTCAGTGCGATCGTTGTCTATCTGCTCTGTGAGCTCTTGACTAGCAGCTTTATTGCCTGCATGGTGACAATTATCCTCCTCTTGTCATGCGACTTTTGGGCTGTAAAGGTAAGTTCCTCTTACGCTTTTTGTTATCTTTGTCTTACTGTATGAGAATAATTGAACAGTGATATTCGTGTCACAAAACCAGTAACTTCTTTGTGCCCTTCCCACAAAATGATAGCCAAAATACCCTTGAGTACTGTGATGTATTGCAAAGTGTTAAAAAATAATAACATTTAAATCTCTGTGTACCTGACTTCTTTTTGAAAATCAAACGGAGAACAGATATTAGGCTTTCTTCTAAGGTAGCGCAGGCTTTGTTGTTAGATCACTTTCGAATCACAGGAAATATGCCTTTCTTTTTATTACTAGGGTAATTTGTTATTGTACTGGACATTTTGGAAAATAGATTGTTGCGGACATAAAAGCCATGTAATCTTGTTTTCCCAAGTGTGTTGCAAATGAGCAGCATTGAAAATAGCAATCGAAACAGCTGAACTGTGGCAAATGGTTCCTTTTAGGAGAAAGTTTAAAGCTTGCTGCTTTTCTTCTGTTCCAGAATGTCACAGGGCGCCTGATGGTTGGCCTTCGCTGGTGGAACCAGGTGGATGATGACGGTAGAAGTCACTGGGTATTTGAAGCCAGGAAGGTAAATTTCTTTTTTTTTTTTTTTCCTTTCTTTTTTTCTTGTAATTGTTTCTGTTTTATGAAACCCTTATTAATTGGGGGTTATGCTTGTGATGGTGGATTGCACAATGCAGACCTTTACTTCCAGCCACAGATCTGTAGCCACGGGGTTGTTTCATGTAGGCTGCTGAATGAGATTTTTGGTGGTTGAATTATTTAAGAATTCTCATGATCTATCGATCTGGCTGAATGTAAGAAAGAACCTGCAAGTTCCACATAAAATGCAGTGAAGGTTCCCATGTCATGTCAGTAACCTGCAAGTTTTCTGGTGTGAACTTGGAACAGCTGACGTAGGTTTTACCTCCTGTAGAAAACTATTGGAAGTAGGAAGAAACATGGAGCGTTCATCGTGGCTGTTGCTTTGCCTTTGTGTTCACGATGGCTGCTGCCGCCTCTCTTGTATCCCGTCTGTCAGGCACTTCATAACATGTCACGCATTTACCCTTTTGATCCCTGTCTCTCGTCTCTGTTTGTATGGAGCTGATGGCACGCAGATCTGGCGTGAGGTAGAGATCATTTCTGAGATCATGTGGGAGATCTGCAGTGCTGTAGGGGCTTGAACCTAAACCTTGCTCCTGCGGAGTTTGTACACTCACTACAGGCATGTTCTTTCTCAAAACTGCTAGTTTAGAAAAGCTAGAACATACTGGGGGAGGGGGGTAAAGGTGGCTGAGCTGATGGTCATGCTGTAAATTTACCCTTAAGCTGTTAACCCAATTCAGATTTTTTAACTGTTCTAGGAAGAAGTGAGTGCTTGCATGAGATCTTCTGCTCCATAAAGACTTTATAAAATCCCTAGTGTGGTGTGAATCGGACCTCTGTGTGTGTAAAGAGAGTACTTTGGTGCTTAAGAGTATCAATATTTACTTCTGCCAGTGCTACGATGAGTGAAATTCTGGTTGTCTGTGCAGTGATTTGCAGGTGGAAAACATTACCTGTTTAGCTGTTTCTAAGCTTTGTAACTGAACCGTGCAGTAGAAGTCGTGTTTCCCAAACTTAACTGTTTAGCCCCAAGCGTTCCAAGAGGATTTGATGCTGCTACCTCACTGTTTCTAACAGAAGATTGACAAAAGGGTCCCTTAAATAGAAACATCTTCTGTTGCAGAAAGATCTTTTTGTGATGTAGAATTTGATCTTGAAAGCACCGGTACTGTTTCATGGAGGCAAAAAACAGGGGGCTTGTAGAGTCCGGCCTGTTTTTAATGACGATGGGGTCTATACAATGGAGCAGCCTGTTAATCTCCATTTCCTTTCTGTTTCTAGGTATCAGCACAAGGGAGTAAAACCTCATCAGAAGCAGAGTCCCGGATTTTCTGGTTAGGTCTAATTACCTGCCCAATGATCTGGGTGATATTTGCTTTCAGCGCACTCTTTTCTTTCAAAGTGAAATGGCTGGTGAGTTGACTCCCTCCACTCAGTAACAGATCTTGCACGTTAGGAGTAAGGTGGTGTAAATTGGTGACTTTCCTTTTCTGTGTCCTAGGCAGTGGTTGTGATGGGAGTGGTGCTTCAGGGAGCCAACCTTTATGGTTATATCAGGTGTAAAGTCGGCAGTAGAAAGAACCTGACAAGCATGGCGACCAACTATCTTGGAAGGCAGTTCTTGCGGCAGGTAAGATTTCCAGGGTTTTGGAAGCCTTCCAGTTATGTCTTTCTGTCCATATACTTCCTTCCTGCCTAGGCATGAAAGGAAAGACTGAAGAAGTTGTTATTTAGAGTTCCGCAGTGGGACCCTTCGCACCTTACTTCCTTGTGAATTTGAGCCCTCTTAGTTAAGTCACAGAGTGAGTTGCTAATTATTGACATCAAGTTCCATTTGCAGTGTCTCGTGAGCTTGTATGATTTGCTGGTGCCGTGGACGGGTGCCATGGCAGTTAAGGGACTGTGTCTGGTGTGTCGGAAATAGGGAACACGGTGAAAACGGTGACAGAGTGAAGTGGTTTTTGATAAACTACTGCTCTTGGACAACATGTTGCAAAATTACTCCTTTCATTGCACTCTTGGTCTTCAGGTTGTGCTAGCCACGAAACTGTGTATCTGGAGGGATGTTGCCTCGGTCCTTGGGCTTCAGTGCACAGCTGCTGTGTGCATAGCTCTTAGCTGAAAGGGCTGCCACTGCCTTTATATTCTTTCTTCCAAAACCAGCTCTGCTCAACAGGTCCTTTTCTGCCCCAGCGCTGGGTTCTCTTCCTTCCACGGGTCCCTGCAGCAGCAGGCACCGCCACCCCCTCTTCCACTTCTAGGCTGCCATTAAAATTCTGCTTTCCCTGGCCGTGGCGGGCTGTATGAGGCTGGCGACTCTGGGGACGGGTGGTTTGGCTGCCGCAGGCTCACAAAGCTTTGCTGGAATGATTGTTATTACTGTGATCAGAAGCTCAAACACTGATAAACCATTCTTGGCAATCTGTGTGGGGATTGTCCTCTTCCGTAGCTCGATTTCCTTCTGAATGCTTTTACCACTGCAGTGGTTAACCAAAGGCCCAGACAAGTCTCAGTCTCTGGCAGAAATGGACGTCTTGCCCCCGAATCATGGCAATGAGTCACATAGTTCTCCTGTACACCTTCTCTTCTTTTTTTCTTTTTTGCCTTCTGCAGACTCTGGCTAAAGAGGACCAGACAGCATCGTGAGTGTGGTGGAAGCCTCAAGCCAGACGGGATTCACGGTGGTGAACAACAGAGATGTTGTTCTGACCATGAGATTTGGGAGCTGCCTACGTGAGGTGTGAATTAAAAGCAGTAAATAAATTGTGCAAGACTTCAGGTTGACACTCCTAGCAACTTATATTCGATTTTCCACTAGCAGTTTGTGCTTAAGTCCTTTCTTTAGTTTAATTAATTAGAGTTAATTTGCCTAAACTTTAAATGAAGATATTTCCTAGGTGGCTCTCGTCCAGGTTTAGAACTACTGGATGAACGAAGAGAAAAATGCTGGACATCCTTCTTCAGACAAACGCAAGCCGAGCCTTCTGTTACCCGAGAGCTCCCCCAGCAGTTGGTGCCTCGGGTGGCTTCAGTTGCGGATGCTGCTGCGATTTGTTCTTGGAGGTCGTTGCTGCTTCTGTTCTGAGGTTTAGGTAGCGCTCTTTTGGCTCCGCGTCTCTCGCTCTGCGGTCTGAACGGCGCAGGTGAGGGACGTCTACAGGAAACGTTGCTGTTGGCTTAGGGGGAAGTCTGGTGGAAACTGCCGAAAGTGACTTCTGAGCAGCTCTGGTCTTTTATTTGTCTGAAGCATTCGTGGAGGTCTCAGTGATGTCTTAAACCCCTGGATTTGGGGGAAGTCCCTCCTCCACCTGCAGGCCTGCCTGTATGGCGACCGCAGCAAGAGTGAAACCGGTACGTGAGTCGGGTGGCAGGCACCATGTCAGAGGCAGAGTGAATCTCGGAGCCGTCGTTGTCTGGTGAATGCCATTAGAGTGATGCTGTATGGTGTCGTGTCGGCGCTGTGCCGTAGCGTGCGTTGGGTGCCGTGGGTCGTCTTCTCTGGCCGGGAGGGCGCAGGGTGATGTGAGCTGCGGTTTCCTCACCAGCCCCTGGGCACAGCGTCGCAGGGAACGGAAGAAGCGGGGAGATTGCATTTCCTGAATCCAGGCAGTGTGCTGTCCTCAAACCGTGCTCCCCAAGGAGCCTGTGGGCTGGCAAAAAGCCTTTTGTAGGATCGTGGCATGTTGGCCTGCAGTGTTCACTTAGATGGCGGGAGGTGCTGTTTTGTGTGAAAAGCTGTATGAAAGGGGTCAGTTCCTTCTTGTCATGTGATTCTGTTCAAGGCAGCTTGTGCTTTCGCAGCAGCGGATATTGTACACTTCGGATGAGGGATTTTAAATTAAGAGTGGTTTCCTTTTGAATAATAGGTATTGTAAATTGTGGGATTGCATCAACACGATTTCTCTCCCTGTACTGCAGCATTACTTGGGAGCTGTACATTTAACTCTTTGGATTGATACATTCCTTTTGTAAATATGTATTTATAAAATCTTGAAATTAAAATAATGCTTTGTTTAACCAGACCAGATAGCTCTTCTATGATTCATGGCTGAGCTCTATTTATACTCTGTATTCTTGTAATGTAGTTTTAACAGGGGTTACTTGTCGAGTTGAACGGTGCTGTTTAGTGAGCTCTGGCACAGTTCCTTTCAGCCAGCAGTCTTGGACAGTTTTCCCTGTGCAAACACTTTCTTCATAAGCGTGCTGGATTCGTTATCATGCAGAGCTGAAGTAATTGTCGCTCCGCAAGGCCTGGCTTGGCTGGCGTGGCTGAGAGGCTCCTGCTGCGGGCACTCGGAGGGCCCCGCTGCCCAGGCCCGTGGCTCGCTCCTGGCAGCGTGAGCAGGAACGTCTGGTCCCTGCTTAATTGGAGGGGATGATTTGTTTCTAAGGAGTGAGTGCAAACAGGCCAAATGAAGTCAGTCACCGAAGCAAAAGTGCTTCTGAGCCATGCGGGGACGTGCAAGCGCAGCGTCTAGCCCGTGCGGCGCGATGGATCGGAGATCTTCCTGCTCCAGGCCAGCGAGCCCCCAGCTCACCGCTGCTGTCGGAGGGACAGCACCGACTCCAGTACAGCTCCAGCTGCAAGGTAGTTGTTCTAAAATGTGTTGAAAGTTTTGGACGTAATGTTTATTCTCTTGCTGCCAAAGCTCCCCCATAACTGCTGGAAAATAGTGCTTTTCTGGAAGCTGCAGTTTATTTAATCAAGGTCAGAAGCATTTATTAGTATGCACCTTTAAATATAGTCCTCTCTGCCAAGAGGCTAAAAATAAGCCAAACATTCAGTCTTTTGGCTTCCGAGAAGCTGGCATTTTATTGCGTTTCTCCACGGCGTGGATCCGAACCAAATTTCTTATCAATTGTCCAGCTGGGCGTGAATCTCGTTTGATTTTTTTTTTTTTTTTTTTTTTCTCTGCTGGGGTTTCCTGTGAAGCAGGAAGTGGGAGTTGGTGCAGAGTGGGGAATTTCTTTGAATGTGCTTTTTTCGACAAGCCTTGGGAATCCGCGCTACGCCAGCTTCTTGAGAGCGAGCTGTGTGATGGTGGCCCCACCCCGGACCTCCAGGCCTGGGTGGTGGCTGAACTTCCAGGGTTTAGAGAAGCAGAAATACTCCAAGAGCAATAATAATAAAATGCTGTTTGCTCTGAAATAGCAAAGTATGCCTCGGATGTGGCAAGCAGAGCCAAAAGTTGGGCGTGAAATCATCCTCATTTTACAGGCAGAGCCGTTTTGAGTCCTTGGAGCGCCATGTCTCAGGCCAGCAGCGTGGTTGCCCACAGAGCTGGGGACCAGACGGGCGCTGAGGGACATTTGCTGTTGGCTTTGGGGTGCATGGGGCCTCACCCTTCCCATTCATCCTAGAGATGAGCTGCTCCGTCGCTCTTTGAGCGCAGCGGGGACCTGTCCCCTGCTGCTGCCGCGGACCAGCCTTGGTTTGTCCTCACGCGCCGTGGCACTGCGCTGTGCAGCAGGCCGGGTGCTCGAGTCCTCGGACGGCGGCTGATTTCAGCAGCAACGCCGCTTCTGACCCCGTGCTTCGACACTGCGTCTGGATATCCTCAAAACTCAAAAGCTTTCGGGCCAGTTTTGCCCTGTTTGATGCATCTCCCCCTCCCTCTGTGCTGCCCCCTGTCCCGGGGGGAGCGGCGGGGAAGGGTGCGGGAGGGATGCTGAGAGCACACGGGCAGCCTGGCCACGGGTGCTTGGAGCCTGCCTGTCTGTTCCTCCAGAGCTTCCCTGGAGACTTGCCAGGCCCGGAGGGCTGCAGGGAAAGGTCTGTTGTAGTGGCCTGGCAGAAGCCACAGTCAGCCCTGCTCACGCGGGACGGGACAGCCCGGTTGGTTTTTCCTAAACAAAAAGCTGCAGTGACTCATGGGGAGTGACCCTTGGGGAGACCACGGGGAGGAGGGTGGATGTTGGCCAGGACCCAGCGTCGCTTCCCGGGCTCCTGGCAGGAAGGAATTTCTTGCTTCCCTCCTGCCTTCCCGTGCAAACAGCCCAAATTTGGGAGCAGGGGTCTCTTCCCACCCTGCAAACCCACAGCGAACCGAGGGCCTCCCCACTGCCCTGATAAGGCAGGCGAAGGGTAGAGAGAAAGGAAGCGCTCTTTCTGTTTTACCGATAGCAGCTTTTTCATACCACAGAGGACACGTGGGCCCGTCGTTATCTGCATGTGGGTGCCGAAGCAAGCCGGCTGTGTGGAACGCGATTCCAGTTCCTTCCCGTCCTGTCCGGTGCCAGCGCGTGGCTTGGGGCAGCTGACGTCGGGGATGTGCTGCGCTGGGCTCGGCCGCTCAGCCGCAGCCCGCAGCGCTCGGCGGCTTCCATTGCACCCCTGTATCTCAGGGGGAGGCATCGCCTTGGGTGCGGCTGGGGGCACAGCCCCTTCCCCGGCCCGCAGCAGGGATGCGTGCTCCCCGCTGTGTCTTGAAGCTGCGAGAACGGCTTGCTGGGTCATCAGAGATGGTCATCACCCATCAAACCCAGGGTTTGTCTTGAGCAGTACGTAATTCCGTGTGCCTTGAAAAGCCTGTATGGAAATGGCAAACTCACAGCCGCGCTTCGAGGAACGCTGTCCGTACCTCCACAGGTTTGTGGCTGCCTCTGTGTCACCTGATGGATTTTGCTGCCATTAATTTGGCCAATTCCTTTCTGAGCCCATTCAGACTTCTAGTATTTGCGCTGTCCTGCGGCAGAGCTCCACAGACTAACACTGGCCACGGAGAGATGCTTCACATCTCGTTTGTGTGGAACCTGCGTCCAACTTAATTTGGCGCCCATCTGGTGAGGCAGGGGAAGGCTAGGGGTGTTCTGTGTCCGTCACTGTACATGGCAGAGAGCCGCTGGGCTTTGCATTAACCATGGGGTATGAAATCCCCACACAGACTCAAACTACTGTTGGGATCCTGCTGGTTGAGCTTGCTGAAGATTCAGGGTCTCCCCTCTCGAAAGCCAGCAGCTCCCGCTGCAGTGCCAGGAGCAGTGAGCATCCTCCAGGACAGGGATTAGTGTTTGCCGGGATGTGTCCCAGCCAGGTCCCAGGTTTTACTGGGGTGTCCAGGAGGACGTTGTGGCTTCGTGTCCAACATGACCTTTCTAAGGACATGGTTTAGCAACTGCAGGGAAGAATTGGAGTGGGGGGAGATGTGTGATTCCTAGCTCTTCCAGGTGTCTTTGTTTCGTTTCTTATCGTGGCAGGGCTGCGGGCGACTCGAATGCTCTGGAAGGACCGGAGGGTGCTTTGATGCCTGGCTAGGAAAGCAAGCCAGTGCGAGGCAGAGCAAGCAAGCCTGGGGCTGAGACACTGTTTTTAATATATTTACACATTTTGGGCCAATCCCAGCGCTGTGCCCGACACCTTGCTGGGGCAAGCAGCACGAGGATACACACAGTTTTCTGGTGATAACTTGGAAAGGCTGGCAGGGGTTGTCCCCGTTTCTCACCATGGGTGACAAGGAGCTAACCCGATGTGAATGCACCAAGCCTGGCGCAGTGGCCCGCAGCGGGGCAGGAGGCGGTGGGCAGCACGGGACACGGCAGGGTGTTTCTCATGGCGGACAGGCTGCGGTTTCCCAGGGACGATGGCAGAGGACAGGAGTGACCCTGGGGTGTGGAGCACCCCGGGACGCTTCTGCAGCCCCCTCTGCACTGCCCAGCATTTGCAGCATGGGATGGACCCCTGGGTGACTGCAGGCACCTGGTCCCTGCAGCACCCTCCGCACCCAGGGGCCCGGCATTCGGCACCTGTGTGAGCTCAGGTGCAGCTTCCACTGGTCCTGACAGCAGGAGCGTTGCCTTCAGGGGACAGGTTCCGGCAAGCCCAGGGCTTTGCGTGTCTCTTGGGAAGTCCTGCGTGCCTGGGGTTTCGATCTTGAATGATGCACTGGTGAGAGGAAAGAGCAGGGGCTCTGCCCGGTGTGTTTTGTGCTGCTGGCAAGGAGCATCTGCTGCGGCAAGTCTGCGGGGACTGCGCAGAGTTGGCCAAGTTCAAACTCATGGAAAGGGGGTTCATTGTGACTCTCCTAAAGACACAGTTCTGCAGCAGACTCTGTTAGCATTACAGCTGTCTCCTGGGCTTTCAGAGCATAGTGAAGCATTCATTGAGCAGTTTTTATACCCACGGGTAAAACCAGAAGGGTTTTTCTGTGTTGTCCTGCGTCCTTTCTGTTTCCTCATACGTGAACTCTGCAGGCTGGAAGGGCCAGCAGTCAGCATGCTGGAGCAATCCTGCCATCCCCAGCCGGTGGGTATGGCTCGGATCCCAGAGGTTTCTGGAGCCCCAGAGGTCGGGGGGGAGGATGGCTGGGTTTCCCTGTAACAGAGCCTGGGAAGGGAAGCATCCGGCTTTCCTAAGGGATATTTAAAGAGGAGGAGGAGACAGTATTTAAAGCACAGAAAGCAAACCGTGGTGTAGTGCGAGGTATAAATGGGCAGCAGAGGTGATTTTAGGCAGGGAAGCTTAGGGCTGTAGGGTATAGGCTATGCAGCTGTAGCTCTCTAAGGTCGTGTCATGCTACTGAATCATCTGTTGCACAAATGAACTATATTTACTTCAAATAGCTGGGTTGGTTCATATTAAAATGGCCACTCTGGGTCATGCCAAAGGTCACTGCAACCCAAACTCCAGTTTCTGACCCTGCTTGATGATGCTGATGCTAAGGAAACAGTGGCATAAAATAATGACACCACTCTAGCAGCTGCTTAAAGTTTGGCAGCCTGTGGAGCGGGATCTCGAAGGCTCTGTCTGCATCGTTGTTACTAACAGCTGTGAACTTGTCTGAGGACTTAGTGGCATCCAAACCCTCCTGCGGCAATGAGCTTCATATAGAAATGGTGTGTTCCCAGGGAACCCCTTTGGTGACCTTCCCCTGGTATGAAAACTCCTATTTTATTCCCGTCCTTTGTTACAAATTTTCTCACAAAATATTAAATTAACCAACTAATTGCTATTAATACCAGATTATCTCATCTCCCAGCTGCTTGCTACACATTTCAAAGAGCTTTAGTATTTGCCAGGTGGGACTCCCCTTGGCAAAAGCATCTTCAAAAGAGCATCTTCAGCTGTTTCTTAGAAGTCCAAACAGTTTGCTCAATATAGGAGTCAGATTTTCTGGTCTGTTATTGCTCATATTCCTCCCAGAATCCTTAAAAAAAGAATCCCTGAACCCAGTATCTCACTTGCCACCTTCCACCTGTCCGGCAGCAGGAGGAGCAGTCGGTTTGGGGATTAGTGGTTCGGTGGGTTCGTCCCTGAGCCCTTTGGACTCCTCCTGGAAACCTCCTTGGCCTGCTGAGTTAGGCCTCTGCCAGCTTGCGCAAACCTCCTTCTATTTAATTCATTTTAGGCGAGTTCTTCAGAGGTTTTTTTTCTCTTTTTCCTCTTTTTTTTTTTTTTCAATCACAAAGCAATGTGTAAACAACTCCATAGTAACCGCTGGAGTACATGAGTCATTTGGCTTGTCTGCCACAGGACATACTCACTTGCTCTTGCCTACTGGTATGTTTCCAGGTTAAGGAAGCGTTTAGTTGTTGAGACGGTTACTCACAGTTTCCTACGGAGTGTACCGGTGTTGAGTCCAGCCCTGTTTTGATAGTTTGTATGACTTCTGCCCCGTTAGACAGATCCTCTACCCCTGCGGGACCTTCCACGCTTGTCATCTGTCCCCTCTGCTGTAAGGTTTGAAACTCCGTATAAATTTCTTTTAACTCGTAGCTGGATTATATTTTGCTTTTGTTGGAGCCCTCCCTCCCATCTGGACCCTGTTTCAGAAGGAATTTGAATCGCCCACCAAAACTGCCTCTGGTCTCTGGAACTTCCATGCCTGCTTCCCAGCCCCCGAGAGCCCACCGGGCTGGAGGTGCCCAGACCCATCTGTGGGCAGAGGTCCCAACCCAGAACCTCATCTAAAATCCATTCGGATGAGGAAAAGAACTAAACACTTTTTTGCACAGCTCTTGGGTGTGTGAGCCCTTGACTTCTCATGTTTTAAATCGCAGGGTCATGCTCAGGAGTTTGGTGTAATGAGGATCTGGACTGGCGAGAGGAGGAGGTGGGGACTTTGCTTGGCTCCTGCTCTGTCCCCAGCTCACAGACCCGATCATCGTAGGTGGGCTCTGGCTGGTCACTGGGGCAGGAGGGGGGCACAGCTCTGGTTGCAGGTTGGGGATCTGGCACTGGCACCGGGATGCGGTGCCTTCCTTGGGCATCACGACCTCCGCTGGGGTTGATCCCCTGGGGCTCTTCCGCAGCTGCTGCGAGCGGGACCCCCCAAACCCCGCTGCTGCTGGGGGAGGAACCCCAGCAGAACGGGGGGAAAACACAGGATCCGTAACACCCCTGTGGGTTTTTTCTCCCTGCTTGTGGCGGGGTGGGGAGTGCGGCATCCCCTGGGGTGCCACCAGACTGGGCAGCCTTTAGGGGACATCAAACCAGCCTTTCCGTTGGCATCTGGCCAGCAATCCCCTGGACAAAACCTGGTAATCCCCCACGGCCCCGGTGTTTGAGGGCAGCGTCAGCCAACATCTGGAGCAGCACCGCTGGGCTGCCCCTGCCCTCGGGTCCCCCAGCCCGGCCAGCCTCTGCGTGCCGCAGGCTGCCCTCCACCCCTCTCCCGTCTGAGCCTGGACGGCGGCAGAGGGAGCTCGTATGCTTTTTTTTAAAAAAAGCAATTAAATAAATAATAATTTAAAAAAATGGAGTGAAGAATGTTTTCTGGCAGGGCTGGCTGGGAACGCCTCCGAGGATCAGTGGTGCGATGTGAGAAGGGCCGGGAGCAACCCGCCAGCCCGGCGCATCCCGTGCGAGCGTGGGACCGCGGTGGGAAGGGTGTCACCTCCCTGGGCGTCACCCCTGGCCGCGGCCACCCGTCCTCCCGCGCTCGCGGAGGGGTGACAAAGAGGGAAGCAATAACCCCAACCACCTCTCCTTCCGCTAGGGCTGCCTCTGAGCGCGCTGGGGCCGAGCGGGGACATAACGGGAACATGATTTCACCGCCCTGGTGTTACGGGGTGGTGTGAGCAACAACTTCAGCTGGAAAAAGCAAGTAAAAAGCGAATTCATTCCCAGCTGGGTGTGTGTGTGCGACCGGCCGGCTGGGCTGTCTCCTCAACAAGACCTTGGGACCGCCTTGATTTTGGGGAACAAACTCTGGGTTAAATAAATGCTTCCTCAGAAGGGATTCAGCTCTGCGCCCGGCAGCAGGTGTCTGTGTTTCGAGGGGGCCGTTGCACCCCACTGCACCCCGGCAGGGTCCGGCACCCTCCCTGGGGTGTGGGCTGGGTGTCCCCAGAGCAGCACCGTGGCATGCATGGGTTTGGGGCGTTGGGATGGACATCCCCGCCAGCCCCCACCCCTGGTTCATTAGCTCGGAGCGCAGCCGCCTGCTCCAGATCCCCAGGATCATCCCATTTGCAAGCACCTTGGTGAGGATTTTAATTACAGCCCCTAAAGCGGAGCAAAGCCACCCCATGTCCACCAGCGTCCAGCATTCTGTCACCTCCTCAGGTCAGCAAAACTAAACCGTCTCGGCTTAGGTTTGCTCCCAGAAACCAGAAGGGAATTTTACCATTGGCTTTAGCAGGAGCTGTCAGGTTTAATTATTGGACACCACAGTAAAAATCATGTCCACTGCTTCCAGGCTCCACCACCTATCATCGATGCTTTGAAGCAGCAGCTAAATGCTTTCCCTGCCATTCAAATGATGACATTTTGGGATGACGGGACACGGGGAACAGGACAACTTGCCACCAGTGGCTGCTAGCTCACAGTCCTGGGTCTGGCTGGTTTTGGTGGTGGGTGAGGAATAGCTGGCAGCTGCTCAGTGACATTTCAGTGCAGAGCCACGCTTTCGAATCCCCCACCTCTCATCAGGTCTGCATATCCCCCTGCCATGGCCAGCTCCTACCCGTGAACTCCCAAATCCATCGTGACCTGGTTTTGCAGTTGCTCCTCATGCTTCGTGCTCCAGGCAAACGCTCTGGCCCCTCTACTCGGGTGGTCTCACTGAGAGACGCCAAGTACAAACATCCCCAGTGTAATTTTTGGCAACATCAAAGTTTCTGGCTTCAGATGTATCAACAGGACTTGTCATTATGTTTAGCTGCTTTCCCCTACCCTCTCTCCCACAAGACCTTGAAGTGCTCTTACGTGATTTTAGGATATCCACAAAACAACCAACCTCTTATCCAGGCCTCAGATTTCATTTTTATGAGGCAGGACCACAGTTTGCACACCACAGCCTCACCCAGCTGACATCCCCGTCCGCGCAGAGCCCCGCAGCACCCTCATCCTCCATGAACACCGTGACCCATGCGTGTCTCGTGGCTGCTGCTCGCTCAGGTCTCTCTCCAGGCGTGGGGCCACACATGGATCTGAGTGCCTCTGGAATGCAGGGGGTGGGCTTGGTAGGGTTTGGGGTTTACATTTTCCTTAAAAGCAGCAAGAAATTATTTCCTCTCCCCTATGGCGGGTTGCCATCACCATACATGGATGGCTGTGGATACCAGCACCCATGAAAACAGAGGTACCCTGCCCTCCTCCCACCACTACAGCAGCTGAATCACAGAATCACACAGAATCACAGAATAGTAGGGGTTGGAAGGGACCTCTGTGGGTCATCTAGTCCAACCCCCTGCTGAAGCAGGGTCACCTACAGTAGGCTGTAGAGGAACCTGTCCAGGCGGGTCTTGAATATCTCCAGAGAAGGAGACACCACAACCTCCCTGGGCAGCCTGTGCCAGGGCTCCGTCACCCTCAGAGGGAAGAAGTTCTTCCTCATGTTCAGACGGAACTTCCTCTGCTTCAGTTTGTGCCCATTGCCCCT
>Ga0065711_1043692_pt1 | contig 14575 bp, 7 predicted proteins | sample Hoacrofraction12_FD_59098 | JGI IMG/M metagenome (GOLD analysis project Ga0065711, IMG submission 59098) | Hoatzin crop microbial communities from Cojedes, Venezuela - Epithelial fraction 12 v2 (version 2) | ecosystem: Host-associated > Birds > Digestive system > Esophagus > Crop | place...
TTTTTTTTTTTTTGGTCAAATTCATTTGCATCCGAATTAGCTTACAAGTGAAAGTCTGTAAGAATAGTATGTTCAATTACACACTTTTTTCAATGGCTATCAGGTAAGAGTTGAAACCAACAAGTACCAAGTATTTGACAGGCGGGAGGGGAGTAACCTTTTTTCCCATCCTAATTCCTAACAGCAAGTTTTCATTCATCTCCTTTAGTCAGTCATTAATCTTGTGCAGTATGGTAAAAACCACTATATGCTTACCAGGTCTCAAATGTGGTAAGCTGAGACAACAGCTTACGAAAAATGACGTACTCCTTACCATTCTCACATTAACAGTATATTCTTGGAGAAGAAAAAGAATGATCCATTAATAACTCCTGCCAGCTGTCACAGAGAAAAGGTTACAGAGGCAAAGATGTCGTTAGTGTGGGCTTCTAAGAATCTTGTAATTAATTCAGCAGAATGTCTGTTAAAACCAAAGCATATAGGTAAGACAAAGCTTAAACCAAACAAAGTGAAAAAAACCAACCACCAAACAATCACAAGATCATAATCTTCTTCCAGCCTGAGATCTTGCTCCCTTCCAAGCATTACGCATTTCTAACACATATCTAAAGGTGGCAGCAACTGTTTATTCTTATAGGTCCAGAATTACTCTTTGAAGAGCTTCAAATGCTGTATCCCAGGGTTCTGTCCAGAAATTAGTGTCAAATTCGTCCTCAGTGTCAACTCCATGTTATGTCAAGAACTAAGTTGTTCTAATGAACACAACCTGTAGATGACAAAATTTCTGCAAACCAGTCATCTCCAACTTTATTTTTTACATCACCAATGTAACAGCAATACAACCTGGTTAACTTGGCCACCAAATAACAATAAACATAACACAAAGATACTCCAAATTAGACATATTCCGGTATCAGAACCCGTATGTTAGAAAGATACAAAAGTGAAAAGTTATTTCTACTTCAGTCAAAAAACCCTCTACGCCCAATGCCTGCCTTGCTTTTCCCCTCCAAAATAACATCCAGAATGCACGTAAGCTATGGAGAGGGCTTTACTAAACAAAAGACAAACTTGAAATATTTAGTACAAGATACTAGTGGGAGGAATCTTGTTACAGTCTTCCCAAATTTGAATTCGTTCTTTGTTCTCAGAATTCGTACCCACACCTTTAATCAGTTCTCATTATTGCTGTAATTACTAATGTCATTAATCAAGTTACAGAAAACAGTCTAGCCTATTTAACTCTACAGACTATATCATTACACGATACTCAAACAAAAATAAAGCAAAAAATGCTTCTGGAGAAGAAGAATCAAGGGCAGAGCGCATGTGTTTGTGGGGAGGTAAAAGGACGACGGCAGTGAAGGGGGTCTGCAGTTCCACAGGGACATCCATGTTTACTTACAGCTAAGGTCTTAAGCACTTCCTGCAGAAACAGTACGAATCTCACTTTCTTCACCCCTATCCTTTAGGAAGGAATACAGCTCAGTAAGATAAGTAAGTTGGTAAACAAGCCCTTCAAGTTCTTTCATCTTCAGTTCCACATGGGAAGAAGTGTTCTTTGGTGTCTTTTTTTTTGTTTTTGAAAATATGCATTAGCTACCAGATACATATTACATATATGATATGCATCTCTATATCATGCAGAAGGCAAAGGCAGGGACTGGGAGAATGAAGAATCACCCACTGTAGGAGAAGACCAGGTTTGAGACTGCCTAAGCAACCTGAAGGTGCACAAGTCCATGGGGCCTGATGAGATGCATCCACAGGTCCTGAGGGAACTGGCAGACAAAGTTGCCAAACCACTCTCCATCACAGCTGAGAGGTCGTGGCGGTCTGGGGAGGTCCCCACCAACTGGAGAAGGTGCAACATCACGCCCATTTTTAAAAAGGGAAAAAAGGAATACCCAGGGAACTACAGGCCAGTCAGTCTCACCTCTGTGCCTAGCAAAATGATGGAGCAGATCCTCCTTGAAACCATGCTAAGGCACATGGCTAACAAGGAGGTGACTGGGCACAGCCAACATGGCTTCATCAAGGGCAAATCATGCCTGACCAACTTGGTATCTATGATGGGGTTACAGCGTTGGTGGACAAAGGGCGGGCAACTGACATCATCTACCTGGACTTGTGCAAGGCATTTGACACTGTCTCGCATGATGTCCTTGTCTCTAAATTGGAAGGACATGGATTTGACAGATGGACCACTCGCTGGATAAGGAACTGGCTCGATGGATGGACTCAAAGAGTTGCAGTCAATGGCTCGATGTCCAGGTGGAGACCAGTGATGAGTGGTGTGCCTCAGGGGTCGGTACTGGGGCCAGTGCTGTTTAATATCTTTGTCGGTGACATGGACAGCAGGACTGAGTGCACCCTCAGCAAGTTTGCCGACGACACCAAGCTGTGTGGTGTGGTTGACATGCTGGATGGAAGGGATGCCATTCAGAGGGACCTTGACAGGCTGGAGAGGTGGGCCTGCGTGAACCGCATGAAGTTCAACAAGGCCAAGTGCAAAGTCCTGCACGTGGGTTGGGGCAATCCCAAACACAAGTACAGGCTGGGCGGAGAGTGGCTCGAGAGCAGCCCTGAGGAGAAAGACTTGGGGGTACTGGTGGATGAGAAGCTCAACATGAGCCCGCAATGTGTGCTTGTAGCCCAGAAAGCCAACCATATCCTGGGGCTGCATCAAGAGAAGCGTGGCCAGCAAGTCGAGGGAGGTGAATCTGCCCTTTTACTCCGCTCTTGTGAGACCTCACTTGGAGTACTGCGTCCAGCTCCGGAGCCCCCAACATAAGAAGGACATGGATGTGTTGGAGCAGGTCCAGAGGAGGGCCACGAAGATGATCAGAGGGTTGGAGTACCTCTCTTAAGAGGACAGGCTGAGGGAGTTGGGGCTATGCAGACTTGAGAAGAGAAGGCTCCAGGGAGACCTTATAGCAGCCTTCCAGTACCTGAAGAGGGCCTACAGGAAGGATGGAGAGGGGCTTTTCACATGGGTGTGTAGTGATGGGACAAGGAGGAATGGCTCTAAAGTAAAAGAGGGCAGATTTAGATTAGATATTAGGAAGAAATTCTTCACCATGAGGGTGGTGAAACACTGGAACAGGTTGCCCAGAGAAGTTGTGGATGTCCCCTCCCTGGAAGTGTTCGAGGCCAGGTTGGATGGGGGTTTGAGCAACCTGGTCTGGTGGAAGATGTCCCTGCTCATGGCAGGGGAGTTGGCACCAGACGACCTTTAAGGTCCCTTCCAACCCTTACCATTCTATGATTCTATAAGCATGTGGGTGTGCGCACATATACACCCTAATAATTTATTTTAAAAATACTCATAGGGTATTTGAAGTTAAACTGACCAACCATCCAGAAAGAATATTACTTTCCACATAACCCAGAAAGTTCAAAAAAATATCACTTGAAACATAAATACCACCTTGGTAGAGGGGATGAAGTGACATGCTTCATGTGAAATCTGACTGCATTAAGGTTTAAGAATGATTTGAATATACTGCTTTGGTTAATTAGAAAAATACCCCAACAAAACAATAACAACAAAAAAAACCAAGTTGCAAACTCTGAACTGAATTTAACTCATTTCAAGCTATATCTTCAGGTATATGTTCTTTGGTTTGTTTCACTACAGTTAGACCTCACTTTTTCCAGCCAGGATGAATTTGAGATTGACAACACATTTCACTGTGTTTTCCTTAAAAAACCTCTTGATATTGCAGGTTTCAGACTAAATGGGTTTTGATACACAGCTGGCCCACCCCTAGGCTTCAAACAAGGACTAGCAGAACTGCAGGAATCTCCCCAGGATCTGAGCCTGCCAACTACTGACTCACTCACAGAACGGCTCCTAAAGTCAGTAAACAGTGCTGTTTCTGGTCACTTGGTTAACTCCATTTGCCTCAAAGTAACAGACCAACAAACGTAACCCAGTGACCAAACTACACAGTACTACATATTTCCAAGTAGACCTGCCTTTAACTGGCAGACATTTCAAACCTGCTATGCCAGTTATTTATTTCTTTTTAATCAGTGGACCAAGCATGGCTCCACCAAATACATTTAAATATAAAGTAATGCAAAAGCTTTTGAAGATGATGAGAAGATTAGTGAAATATATTCCCATGTATATGACAGGCAAGGAATATGGAGTCAGCACCTGGTATTGAAGGATGGCTGAATAAGCCCATGGTAGCTAAGAAGTTGCAATAGAGAGAAAGTGGGTATGCTTCATGGGACACGGCAGGGTCCAGTGTGCATTAAAAAAAGAAGAATTCAAGCAGAAGTTTATGAACCTCAGTGGCAATTTCACATATTGACCAGACTTTTTTTTACCTAACCAGATGTTTTTTAGACTAATCCTGGAAATTCACCTTAAGATATGCGAGTTATGAAATGTAACAAAACTCTGCACTAACTGATTTCTGTCAAAATCAAAGTAAATTCCAAAAAAACCTATGAGAAGTTTAGTAATATCCACTTTTTCAGACTTGTGGGGAAACAGCAATGCAGAACAGACTTTTAGTAGTCAATATTCCAGGCCACCCAGAAATGTTCCTGGATGAACAAAACAGACAAATTGAAATCAAGGTTGCTAAAAAGAGGGAGGAGAATGACTTCTCCCAAGGTGGGTAGGGGATGTTGCCTCTAGAACTGAAGACTAGGACAGCAAAGATAGTGGAAGAATGTGAAGTGGTGCTTAATTGAGAAATGCTGAAGCCTAGAAGTTTACTACTGTGAAGTTAGCATATTCAGACCCACGATTTCAAGATGTAATTAGGCTGCAGGCTCATCTGAACATAGAATAACTCACGCACAAATCACTTCATGTCCAACTGCACAAAGTACTCCAGCTTCGATTGACTTACCTCCCATAATTTTAGATTGGCAGTTGATAAATTCTGGCTTCTTGTCTGTAAGGTATCGCTGACAAGTGTGATGTAGAACCTGAAAGAATGTACTTTTTTCTGAAGCTGTGCTCGCTACCCATTGGTCAAAAGCATTTTCAAATAGTAAATCAAATTCAGGGGAATCCTAGAAAAAAAAAACACACTACTATCATTCCAGTTTTATAAATGAAGAAAGATACAGACCTACTATTTTTTAAAAGGCATTATGTTGGAAAAAGCAGAAAGGTCATGCACCTCAGGACCACCATGGGTTTATTTTTCCTGCACATATTTTTGGATGAAAAAAACCAAAAAAAAACAGGCAGAAAATTTTTGTCTTGCAGGTATTTTTAATGAGGAATATTCAGCTGTAACAAAAATACCTGAAAACAAAAATACTTCAGACCAAAAAACTAATTTGAACCTCATAAGAAATCCCCGTTATCTACATATATATTATTATTTGTGTCTTCTATATTATGCAAGGATTTGTGCCTCTCAGCACAAAAATCTACTTTCACACTATATTATAGCAGATATGGTTCTGCTCTCGATGCTCAGCCAAAGAAGGAAAACAAATAGCAAGTCCTAGTTATTGTATTTAATGTATTATAAGGTGTTGCATAGGTCTCAATATAACATGAACAAAAGAGCACTTCCAGAACAAATCAAAGCTTAGCTCTAAACCATGCATCAACTGCCAAAATACATGGATTTTATGCAAGAAGTATTGCTATATATTTAGCAATCTTTGCTAAATATAGTTTTGTAATCTAATCTAACAAATGCTTTTCTGAATCGATGACACTAGGAATTCACAGGAAGACAAGTTTGACAGGAACATGTGTAAGCTTAAGAACTTGATAGGACTTTCAATCTGAGGGTATCCCAAGTATCTGTTATTTACATAGCTGTATAGCAGATGCTGGGAAAGGGCCTAAACCTCATATGCCGTATCTATGTGTCTTTGCTCTCATTTTCACTGTACCTTTAGCCGGAGAAAATATAATTCCACCCTCTACATTTCATAGGGCAGTGGCTAAAGGGCTTCTTTTTTGTACACAAGACTGTAATGAGTAGTAACAGAACTTGGTGCATCATTTTTAAGATGCTTAGGTGGCTGATGAGAGCACAGCTCTGAACAAACCAACAGGGTTAGTCACAAACATATTTTGCTCTGCAATGAACACAGTAAGTCACTTTGTGATCATATAGTATGAGAAACATTTCTAACTTCTAATTCTGCTGTTTTACTACTGAAGATTTGTGTTCATAAACTTATTCTCTATTACTACGACTTTGTCTTAAGACAGCTCAAGGCAGACTGAATATTCCACGTTAAAGGAATAATTCCAGAACTATTTAGTGGGAGACTTGTTTGCTTGTTTTATTTTATTTCTGTTTTTTTTTTGGTTTAAATCAGCATTCACGTGCCATTGGCAACTAAACCACAACACAATTCATTGTAGAAAAAGATAAGAAATGCAGAGGGATCAGAGGAGAGGACTGTCCTAGAAAAAAAGCAAGGTTCACAATATTTCATAAACTTGTACCTCAGTAACCTTTCCCATTCTTCCTTCTACTTACTGCTCTATCTTACAACACAGCTGCGTGCCAAAATGGACTCCAAGAGGTTTATAGCTGAAGACAAGGCAAACAAGGCTCTTATTTTTCTTTTTACAAAGAAGAGAGAGAGTGGGAAGGAAAGTACGGAAAGACAGGAAGAAAAAACCCCAGATGACTGAGCTTTGGCCTCCTCCCATCTTTCCCATTAAAATTTATTTCACATTTTCCATGGAGTTATTTCTTTTTTGAGAATTTACACTTAAATCTGTATGTTATCTTTCCTGACACCTTTCGAATAGTGAAAGAATGGCCTATTCACCAATCAGTTATAAGAGAGCTCAATTCCCATTTTCTAGAACTGATTCAAACTCACCCGATTAGGGTCTATACCATTGACCTGGCGAAGTTGCTCGAGCATCCACTGTGTTCTCCTGACAAAAGACGTAGAGCCTTCAAATTGCTTCACCTTCGTAATAGATGCTTGAGCTGGTTTCTTGTTCGTCACTGAACATATAAAAGAAAAAAATACGTAACTGAAATGGGCTTAATGTTTCAGGAACATGACATTTAGTTCACTGTATCAGTAGCCAGTTTGCTGGTGTATTTTCTATAATGTCCCACAAAGTAAATACATGTCACTGATTCTGAGAGTGGAGCACATTCCCTTTCCTGGATAGCACACCAAAAAACACATTCCTTAGTCAGAATGATGGTATGATGCCAAATCAGCATTATACGACTCAAAATCAGATATATTTTAGCCATTATTAGCTTAAGTTGCCAACAACCTGTAAAAAACAGAACTAAATCGAAGGTCTTTCCATCTGCATTCTTACAATAACTTTACCACTCTCTTCCCCACACTAATTAGCCGAGGTTTCTCATACCCAGCCTCTTGTTCATTTCTTTCTCGTCATTCTAGACAAGAGAACACACACACACACAAAAATATATCTCCATGTAAGTATAAGTCCATTTATGTACCTTTTCAACCCCTGTTACTTTAGACTGACTTTCATGTTGGTTATTGATTGAAAACCATACAGGTTTTCCAGTCTTTTCACAACACGCTATATGTAGGTCATGCTTGTATAACACCACCAACACCTGTGACATTCAATTCCCAGTTTCCAGTCAACAGACATTAAATACATGCACTTACCGCATTGAGAAAGTAAACCCAACAAATCATACAATAGACTGCGAAAAATATAAGAATTAAGGAACTAAAGATCACCCGACCATCTCAAAAATATTAGCTACCACAAACTAAGACCATAAATAAGAATGATCTTACTTGTTATAAACAAAAGATATGTTAAAAACTACAAAGTCAGTCACGCAAGACTGCTCTGCTTTTGAAAAAAGCACTATAAAACACTGCAATTAGTGTATCCCTAACTCAGCATCGGATTTTCAGAGAGTACTTAAACATTAAAGCTAACTTTTTAACAGCAAGAAAATTGGCTTCCTATATTAGACTTTCTCTAAACAAATTTTCTTTTAACAGTATCTTTTAATTTCCACAAAAGTTTTTATAAGCAGTTTTAGGCATTTTCTATATTCATACTCTGTATTTTATTTAAATGTTATTTACCTGTTGCTGTATATTAAGTCACTTTCAAACACATTTCCACTTTCTCTGAAGAATTTGTAGAATCATTGTACTGCACAATCTACTAAAGCTGGTGTGTCATTAATTTTTCTCCTTAAACTCTTTATTTCCAAAAATCCTTTTATCCATATATTCCAATAATACTCTTTTTGGAGGACAAGTCACTTTTCTTTGCTTTTAGATGCTGGCAGTTAAAGAAGGCTTTTAAAATAATCAAGGCTTGAATGGTAAAATTGCTTTATTTTGTGCACCCTCTTTACTCAAATAATCAGGAAAACTAACAGGCTTCCCGCTCTGAACATGCACGCTGCAAGCACTTCTGCACTCAGCTGCACAGTTATACGGTAAGCAAACATTGACGTAACACCTCATCATTCCGTAAACTTAAAAAGTTAATGTTGTTTCTTAGGATGACAATTTACCAATTCACAGATCACTGTCTTGATGTTAAATGTACTTCGGAACAGATTAGAAAATTATCAGATCAATATGAAAAGATCTTTTCAATATCTCAGCTTTACACATTTTCAGTTCATGTGTGTCTGTGCACATGAAAGTCCAAGACACACCCTTATGAGAACTTCATCTGATAAACAGAAAATTCATTTCCATGGAAATTTTAGTAGGTAAAAACAGGAAAAAAATCAGATACTAACATTTCACATGGCAGGCAATTGTTTTTAAGAAGTTACTTTGGAACAGAAAGCATAGTTGGACCCAATATATTGACTCAACTATTGATAAGAATGTAATAAACAGATTGCCAGAAGTCTCTTTATCAGCAGTTGAAGCACTCGGAGCCAAATCGGTGCAGTATGCAATTCAGAATCGCATGTCAAATGGTACAGGGCAGACAAAATCAATGTAGTATCAGAAAGGTAGCATCAAAACTACATCAGAACAACTACTGAAATACAAAGGCTAGGTATTACTAAGAAGTGAGATTAATATTAAAGATTCATTGATTGCTCAATGGCCTATGCAGCCAAGCCCAACAATATCAATAAAGCAGAGGTGGCAGGCATCCTATCTATACTTCCATACTACATACCAGTTCTGCTTTTTACTGAAAATTTACACACCACTGAGTGGGAAACAAATTCAAAAGTTACATGAGCAGACCACAAACTTATGTCCATACATTCCCTAAATTCACCCTTTCAAATATTTACTTTTTCGTCAACTCCAGGGATCACTTTGGAAGACTCTATAACGTTCCACTAAGTTTCACACATTTTCTACAAAGCAGTACTAATTGAAGGCTATCTAACAGTGGCTCGAGTTTGAAGGTCTGTGGATTATTTCCCTTCCATGCAAAACAGGCAGAAATGTACCGCTGAATGAGCCACATCGTAAAAAGAAAAAATTGTATATGCTATACATACACCATATATAGAATTAACACTAGTAGCATTGCAAAACAAAGCGTGCAGAACTAGGAAGCACTAGACCGAACACTTATGTGATCAAAGGCTATTTTTCCCCCCTCAGAGTCTCACAGATAATCAACTATGAGATGTATAGCCTTAAACTTTCATACTGCAAACTTCTCACTGCTCTGAAGGCTTCTACATGACCTACATTCTAATGCTCTTGAAAACAGGGGTCATTACATATTCCAAGGTGAAAATACCAAATTTTACATATATGATCACTAAATACTAAATGTCTAATCTCAACATTTCCATAAATTTTTGACTGATATGAAGGATCCAAAATCTAATTCTCCAAACCTCTCTGTATAGCACTTTTAATAGTCAATGAACAGCAGCTTTGTCTTCAGCTGGAGCCATCAGTGCTCTTCACTTCAGCAAAAGAACATCACATTAAGTGCCTAAACCTGGGCAACTCTTAAAAATGCCTATGAGTGATCAAATATAAAAACATCTTGATTAGATGACTGTTTCTATATCTTCCACCACACAGTAACTCCAGGAGAGGCCGAGAGGGCTCTTCTACAGAAGAGCTTATATCTCAGTCATTTTACGTAGAAATCCAGTCTCAAATTAGCCAATGTGATCCTCCTGGAAAAATGGCATTTCTCCCTTTAGTTCTCATACTTGTAATTCTTGTGGGCAGCCAAACAGATCTAGTTGCATTTCACCTTCTGTGTCTTAGTATTTTAGGAAAAAGCTAGCATTTCTAGAACATTCAAAAAAACAGCTACCCACGAATCCACCAAACATGCTTTAAAACCTTCATTTAGTCCGTGACAGCTTGACAGTAGTATGGCAGTCTTTACAACTCTCTGAAACCCTTTGGCAGCTGTGAAACCCATCCTCACTAGCTGCTCATTATAGTGCTCTGCAAACTAGAGCACCCCCATACAAGCCACTGAGTGGGTGCTACCTTGCAAACATGTAAAAAGTCTTTTTTTCAATCTAAAAAAAAATTGGAAGCAATTACATGCTCCTAACCACATTCCCTCTCTGACAAGTCATTCAGATGTGTTCACTAAAATCTTCCACAGTCATTATCTACCCCAATAAATAAAAGACAATATTTAAGTTATGCTTCAATTTTAGGTGTTTTTTTTTGTTTGTTTGCTTTGCCTTTTTTTTTTTTGTAACAGAACTTCACATTATGCCTTCAAAATGTGAAGCTGTTTTAGCATGGAAAAGCACATTTATTTGTAACACATCAATAGATGGTAGGTCCATATGGTATTTCTGTGTGTCATCAGATTCAAATAAATAAGCTTTTTTAATTTTAATTATTTACTTTTCAAAGGAAAATACAGTTCTTGGTAAAGTAAGAAAGAATGCTTGAGCAGTCAGCTACAGCAATTTATGATGGAAGACATAAGGTTTGGTTTTGGATTTTTTTTAAACACTAGATTAACTTACAACCAAAAGTCGCCTAGCCAGAAACAGCACTATTTCTTCTGGGATTGAAGACATTATTAACCATTTTGCATCATAAATAACAATAAGTTACAGTATTAAGTTTCAAAGAGGTTCTTAAAGCTTGCGAGGCAAGCATTTAAGTGAAATACTGTATCTCAAAAGCAGATCAGAGAATATGACACAGAAATAGTCAGATCGGAATTAGCTTTAGAGAATGTGGTGACAGAGTCAGGAAATTCACTGTTCTCATCATTTGGAACACATGGAAACAAGCGTATTTGAATTCCAGACCCCAGCTAGAATCCAGTATCATGTGCATGTCCAGCATCTTAAGTAGCAAATCAATATAGCTCTTCACACAGAAAGCTAAGGGAGACTAAAGTCACAGTTCAACTTCATCTCATCTGCAGTCCAGGATATATTTTCTTTATTTTTTCAGTCTTCTAAAGTATCTTTGCTTGAATGGAAAAGACAAATAATGAAAAATGGTTAATTCCTTAAACACCTACCCCAAAATACCTGGCCTTAAGAAACAGTCTGAAAGCTCTACACCATTGCACTATTAACTTTTCTTAATTTTATCAGATTTGAAATCCGCATTTAAAAAGCAATGTCTGTCCTTGAAGTCTTGATATCTGTGTTTGTTTTGGATGGTCTTTAAATTTGGATTTGTGTATTTAATAACTCAAACTCTAGATAATTAGGAATCTTATGACAAATGGCTTGATTCCCTCACAAAATTTCTAGTCATATTGTAGAGTATTTCTAAAGTGCTGAATGACTAAAATAACTATGAAGGGAGAAATTCAAAAGTCTTGAAGCAGGCAGTGACCGCTGCAACTCTTCACATAAGATTTATTTTATCTGGGCACTGCACATATTAATAAATTAAGCAGCCTTAACTTCTATTGCTGTTGAGTCACTACCTCTTGAGGGAAAAAAAAAAAATAGTGTAAGTGAAGTAAGAGCACTGAAAAAATTACTTTAATCTATGGAATTATTTCATTTGTGAAAATGGCAGACAGACACACTCCTGAGCAGGCCTGCAGAAGTCTGCTTCAGGCATTGGCTATCTGTGCAGTTCAATCCAAAACTATTCATAATTTTAATGTTAGATCAGCATAATCTGTCTGTATGTCAAATCCTATACAGTGGATACTCATCCCTCAACTTACAAATAACCAATGATGCAAAGTTCATCAAACTGGCTGATAATAACTAATGACGGAAAACATCTTTAAAATGCACTCAAGACAGTCTAAAGCCTTTTAGAAAAAGGCCTCTTTGATGAAGAAAAAGTTGAACTGAATACCATGGCAGTGTCATGTGATTTCATGGTGACTGTATCTAGAATTTAATCACTCCTACTTTCTTTTAGAAGCGTTGCCCTAAAGCAAAACTCTTCTTTTCACAGTAAGACTAAATCTAAAACCAGCCAGGAGTTTTCTAAACAGCTTTTGATTCAGTCAAAATAAAAAGAGCACATCTAAAAGCAGCAGCACATTTTAATTAAAAGCATTATTTAATATCTGATACAGATTTTATTACAAAATAGATAAAATTATGTATTAGTATATGTGGTAGAAATGCATTTTTTTTTCAAGCAAGTTCTTAGAAGAAAAAAGTAGGTTAGTAACAGACTGTGACAGAGATAATTACTCCTCTATACCTTCCAGCTTTCCAGAGTTACATACTGAAGAGCTGTCTTCTCCCTCCAGACTTCTGTTTGTGCAATTACATCTAATTCTCATTCTGCAAGTCCCTTCACTCCAAGGAAACAGCTATTTGTTAAACTTGCAGAAAGCTCACTGACCAAAATTCTGACAGGTTGATGATTTCTGACTGTTGAAAAAATAGTGACTTTTTTATTTCTTTGTCCAATTGCTACTCAATTCTGCAACATGTTTGAGTTTTTGTATGCAGAGGAAAAGCATGAGTAACTTGTGGAAATGCCTCAGAAGTCTGAGGAAACTTAAGACAGATTTCTTCCTTGGAAATGTCACAAAGTACAAGGCTCAAAAAAAAGGGCAACCTCTACAAGATATGTACAAGGACTGACCCTCATTTGCTGTTCTCACCTACATCTTTTCAAAGCAAAAGTCAAGAAAAGATTTATCTCTACTCTTCTAACATGAAGAACTCTTCCGTCACAACTACAATGTTACAATAGTTTTTGTCCACATTTTAAAAATCTTACTCTCCCCGTTTTCTTCCCAGAGTGAGGAAATGGGGACTAGGCAGGGGAAAGGACACTAAATAACACATACCGCAACCCTTACGATAGTAGAAGTTTGTCTTATTGCTGTTCTGCAATGCTCCAAGGTAGTCTGAGCTACTGCTGTTCAGGCCACATGGTCCTATAAGCAAGGTATGGCCCTAGCAAGCAAATTCCAGAATTTCCCACAGCAGCTTTCCAACAGTCAGACAAATAAAGCTGAACATTAAGCAAGATGGAGAAAACAGGTACATTCTTATCAACTTAAGTATTAAAGAATAAGGACCAGATACATAAAACCGCCTTAGTATACCATGTGGATTTCAGGAAAACTATTTCCAGTTTGCTTCACATGATGGTTGTGAGCTTTGCTGTCTATCAACTCCAGCTTTGAGTTTGAACACCAAAACTTGTGTTTCATGTTTTCCCAAAGCAGTTTCAACTAAACACTAATTTAATGTGGAGTCTAAATTAATTCTAGAACTTTGAGCCTTCCCACTGTGGTTGTCCAACTGCTACCTCCTGCAACCTTCACACATGCCATGGTTCTTCGACCTCAGCTATCTATACTACAAAGAGATGCTCTGAGAGGACAGTGCGAATAAGAACCCAGACATACGTTGCCACCTCCAGGATTAATTTTGGGTACAGAATAAAAGGATGTGTTTGCAGTGGAAGACAGCTAGCCTCCCTGAAAATAAACAAAAGCAGCTAAAATTGGGGCAGGTTTAAAGCGCCACTTGCTGGTCAAGGCTTGCCAGCTGTCAAAATGGCTGATAAGTTATGGCTTGACTTCTCGGAATTGCATTTCCTACTTTCGCCCGTATTTCCTCTTTCTTTTCTTTGACAAGGCTGCTTTCTCACTATCTGGGATGTATGGAGCTGAAAGCAGAGAGAAGCTGCACAGTTCCCACCTACTCCACTTGTCAAATAGGACAAGGGGATGTCAGTGGCCCTAAATACACTGCAGTTTAACCCAAAATTAATTCCTTCTGTTTCTTCAGGCACAGCATAATATTTTGACATCAAATTGGAAAACACGAAGAAAAGAGAAGCTTTCAGATACAACAGAGGCAAAGCACTCGTAAGTTTAAACACAGTTTTTCCCAGAGCCCTTCCCAATAGTTCAAATAACAAACAATTCACATCATCTGCTTAAATCAGCATCTGCTGCATCACTGTCCATAGTAAGTTGGCAGCCTCACTCTCCTTGCTCTCCAGATAAAAATGTACAAACTATGTATCTCTTAATTGAGGTTTATTCATACACTGTTCAAAATACAGTTTTGCTTAAATATTTTTTTCTTTCTACATGGAAGTTATCACAGAATCACAGAATGGCAGGGGTTGGAAGAGACCTCTGTGGGTCATCTAGTCCAACCCTCCTGCCGAAGCAGGGTCACCTACAGCAGGCTGCACAGGACCTTGTCCAGGCGGG
>Ga0065711_1043693_pt1 | contig 14574 bp, 12 predicted proteins | sample Hoacrofraction12_FD_59098 | JGI IMG/M metagenome (GOLD analysis project Ga0065711, IMG submission 59098) | Hoatzin crop microbial communities from Cojedes, Venezuela - Epithelial fraction 12 v2 (version 2) | ecosystem: Host-associated > Birds > Digestive system > Esophagus > Crop | place...
TGGGGCAGGGCTTCACGCAGAGTATCGCTGTAGGAAATCTTGGTCAGCCGGGAGCGGGAGAGCCGCGAGAGGGAGGGTGCGAGGGTGCTCTGCCGAGCGCCGGGCAGGCTGAGCTGGTCCCGGGCTGGAGCATCGCAGTGGGACGAGGCAGAAGTTGCTGCACACGCTGAAAACAAGGAGCGAGAGTACTTGCTACCCTTGCCTGTGAAAGTCACGGGCGCTGTCACTCTGGGCCGAGACACGCAGAGCCAGAACCGAAAGCTGGCACTTTGCAACTCCACAGAAAGCCAGTGCATTCAGTTTCTCAGCTCTTTATCTCCTTATCTAAATATCTCTAGGCTCTTGGAGGTATTTTCCAGACAAACAATCGAGGCTAGTTCCAGTCCCACAGAGATTAGGTTAGGAAAGCTGTCTGCTTTTCGTCAAATTTCGTTGCGAGGACGTAGTCACTACTGTGCTTCAGTCTTTGGACTGTGGTTGAGCTGCACGTGCATGGATACCTTTGGGGCATCATCACTTCTGCACCTCACAGATAACAAGAAACTAATCCTTGTCTTTTGTGCTTGTTCTGCCAGGTGTCTGCAATGCTCTTTCACTGGAAATTAAAGCCAGTCCTAAAGTGAGAGCTTATATTGGTGAACAAGTAACGCTGAAATGCTCATTCAAATCCAGTTCTCCCATCACCGAGAGCCTGACGGTAGACTGGACATACCGGCCCCTCACAGGTGGTCAGATGGAGACGGTAGGTGGAATAGGGAGACTTTCTCTAGTGGAGACTGGCCAGGCCTTGGTGCATGCTGAATATGTGATGATATTTTTTCTGTTTGCCTTGTTATGGTGCTTCATCACTTTGGGGCTCTCATTGACACCTTCTGTCCCATGTGAAATTGCTGTAGTGTTCTTTGGGCAAAAATATTCTGTGTAAATACATAATAGAATAGTGATGTTAAAGTAGATAAACTTTTGGGTTTGACACAAGTGCTGCACTGTGTGCTGTAGCAATGTGTAGAGCGACTGTAAAGCACTGGACTGGTAGCTTTCTTGAAGGCGGCTGTACCCTAGCAGTTCTGTCGTGCGGTCCATGGCTGATGTATCTTGGAGTGGCAAGAATGTGTGCAATGACAGTCTGAAGACAGTGATGATGACAGCCCCTAAGGTTTATGCGCTGCTACTTGCTGGTTTGTGGGCAGCATTTTGAAATATAAGCATAAATACATAAGTCTGAAAACCCACTGAAAATCTCTCATTCAAGGTGGAAGCAGAAAATGCACATCTTTACCAATGATCAGTGACTTCTGCTGCCTGAGGAGTTTGAAATCTTAGGTGTGTCCTTGTAGCTGGAACAAAAGGGTGCTGCTTGTATGAAGTGAGGTCTGCTAAGTCTCTGCTTGCAGGACAGCAAGAGCAAAAGTGTAAGAAGCAGAAGCTGAAGAACAACAATGTTCTGTCTGGCACGAGAGAAGCAGCCTGCGCTGCTTCTCAACTAAAGAACTGCAGAAGGGAACATGTTGGTCAGAATGGTGATAGTGACATCTGAGAGCTGAGGCAGGTAGATGAAAGCACTGGAGATCTAATGAAGTGGGGCTGACTCAGAATTATTAAATAGGAACTTGAAAAGGTCTCCTATATAAGAAGTATTCTTTCTGACTTCTCAATGTGTATTCCTTTCTGTTTACAATCCAAAAAGGAGTTTACTTTGCTTTCTCAGACGTGTGTTTTATTGGCACAGTTGTTGTCTTTGCCTCCTTTTAGATTTTTCACTATCAGTCTGTTCCGTACCCAACAATGGTGGGAAAGTTCAAAGACAGGATATCCTGGATTGGGAATGTGGCCAAGGGTGATGCTTCCATTGCTATCCAAAGCCCAGTGATGAGCGATAATGGGACGTTCATCTGCAGCGTGAAGAATCCTCCCGACATGTACCATAACATTCCCCAGACACTGCTGATAGTTACGGAGAGGGGTAAGCCTCCGTTTCAATAGCATGTCCTCATCTATGTGATGTGGCTGCACTGCAGCTTTGTCGGGGTCTTGGAAGTCTGAGCGTCACATGTAAAGTGGGTTCCCTCTGGAGTTCTGCGCCAGAATTTCAGCAAGAGTTACCTCACCCGTCTCTCTGAGCTAAATGCATTGAGAACCATTGAGTTTTTGGGGGGCAGGAGGGAACAGAGGTACCTGTGGTGATAACAGAAATCAAAAGTGTGCGTTTGTTCAGGAGTTCTGGTCTCCACCTATTGCAGCAGTAGAACAAGATAAGCATTTAGGAAATACTGGTCTAAAAATAACTGTCACATCGTGAACAGTGATTCTCAGTAATACTCAATTTCCTCATCTGCCCTGCGTGCAAGACCTGCCCCAAATCTGCAGCTTAGACATGCTGAGAGAACTATGTCGTGACCTGCCTTCCTTTGTAGTTTTTTGCAAAGAAAGCACCCTAATGTGTTGGATATGTGCTGGGAGTCCTGCAGAGTCAGTGACAAGCTGTTTCAAATCTGCCAGCTCTGTGCTTTGTATGAAAAGGCTAGCAACCTGTGTCCTGGATGAACATTTGTCAGCCAGAATTAAGAAAGCTGTGTTTTACTGCTGGTGCAACTGGGCTGCTCTGTCTTTCTTGCAGGCCTTTCCTTCCAGCTGACTTCAGCGGTGCTCCTGTCCATTTTAGTATTTCTGCCTTCCATCATTGTGGTCATTCTGCTGTTGATAAGGATGGGAAGGAAATTCGGAGTGCTAAAGGAGAAAAAAAAATCTGGCTGCAAGAAATCCTCCATCGAAGTGTCTGATGAGTAAGTTCTGGCTGGAATCTAAAGCCTATATTTCTACTTTGGCCTGTTGACACAGGCCAAAAGACGGTTTCTCCTCTGTCCTTCATTATGTAGCTCTTGGCGCCTGCAGTTCTGTCACTGAAGTCTGCTTCTCCATGGGCACAATTTAGCCAGCGGTGAGAAAGCTTTTAAAAGTCCCCATGTTGGAGCATAAACTAAGTGCTATACATCCTTTTTTTTCTGTCATTCGTGCGAGGCTCTGCAACTGAAGAAGTTTAGGGTTAGCCTGTCTTTCACTTCTGTAATCGGGTTTATTTCAGCCTAAATCAGCAAGATATTTTGCTTGTGTGGGCTTTATGTGTTGCATTTTGGTATGAAGAAGCTGTAACAACAAACCAAACTGAATAGTGCTAACTGATTCCCCTGTGATGGCCTGAGCAGAGATGCCAGGTACTGAATGAGCCTCGGAGACTGAATTCCCTTCTGAACTGGAGAGGATTCTGTTCTGGAAAGGTTCAGTAGTGCGAACAACAAGGTAACACTGCTACTGCTGAAGCTGCACCTGTTTTTGCAATGAATTCCATACTACAATTTCTTGCAGAGTGGGTTTTTAATGCAAAGTTCTGATTAGTGTTGTAAGATTTGCCAGCCATATATCAACTCGTGTCATACTCTTTGTGGCACTTAAGTGAAACGTCTGCCTTCAAAGTAAGGGACCTGACATCCTTTATTCTTTTTGCTGTGCAGAGTTAAAGGCTTTTCATCATGATGACAGGCCTTCAATTTGGTGTGGTGGAACTAGAATTCACAGTTCATAGGAGATACTAGCATGTGTGTTGAGGTAGAAGTCCAACCTAATCCTGTGCTTCTTCTACAGGCCTGAACATACAGAGAGAGGCAACTGCTTGGGGAAACTCAAAGACTGGTGTCTGAACTGTGTGGTAAGCGAGAACTGGTGTTTTCATAAGTGGTTTTGTCAACTTTGGTGCTCAGAGGAGGTGCTAAGAGCAGCAGGTAGAGCTTGTCATGACGCCTCTGGATGTCAGAGAAGCATCCCAAATGGCTAGGCTTATGCTTCTTGGCGTTTTCCACGTCGGGCTATAGGGAGCGAGAACTGCTGCTCATACTGCATTACTGGTAGGGGAAGTTGTCTGGAGATCCACCAAGTTGATTTTTCATTTGACTATTGAAATCTAAGTTTTAAGGTGAAAATTCAGAATTTTAAGTGCTAGCTACTGTGCTGTGTAGTTTCTTCAAAGGCTCTGCCAAACCAGTGTGGGGTTTGACAGTGCTATGGCAGGGAATGGAGGCAGTGATACCTCAGTCCACTATGTCTCTTGCAAAGGCAGTAGTGTGCAGCCTTGAGTCTTTTTTGAAGCTCTTCCTACTTACGCTGTTTTTGTCACAACGTAATCCTGCTAAACTCTTGTGGTTTGTTTGTTTCTGGCTTTTTGTTTGTTTTGTTTTGTGAAGTGGTGGTTGTCTTCTAATTCTGCTTGTTCACCTGCTGCCCTGTCGGCAAGCTCCTGTTAATCAGATGTGTTGTGCTGAAACTACTGAATGTTTTTGCCACTTGCTGTGTTTGTTTTGTTAAATGTGCCTCTGAGTTCTGTGTGCTGGCATGAGCAGCCACAGCCATAAGTGTGGCACATTTCAGAGTTAGCTCACTAATATGCCTAATTTGAGAGTGTTTTCAATTTTTCCTGATGTTCTACAGAGCAAGCTTACCTCAGACGCACCTTTACATCTTCTATATGCTGTCAGGAAGTACGTTAAGGAGGATTTCAATATGTGTTGCTTGATTCACTGTTCTAATGCCAGTGATTTAAAATGTACTAAATGCATGCCCCTTCAGACAAGTGTGTGCTGGTGGTTGCTGTGCTTTGTTAGATACAGAATGAAAAATGAGCAATTATGCCAGTTTCATAGGAAATATTTACAGTTCTGCATAAGACCCAGCACAGCATTATTGGGAACAAGAGTTCTGAGAGGTGCAGAAAGCAGAAGATGCTTTATGCAAAAGGGAGACTTGCCCTGGGAGATGTAGAGGCCGTTGCAAGTGGCTTGCTGGGGAGGAGGAAGGCACCGTTGCTGTACTGCAGGTGGGGAGATGGGAAAGGATGGGAGCCCGAGCTCGGTGAGGCAAACACTGTCAGACAGGTGGAAGCTTGAAAAATTGAAAAACGTCTTCTCATCCTTTCAGAGAAGGCAAATTTGAATGCTATAATCCTGCTGCTTTCATGTCAAGTATTTTGTCATCTGTTTAATACCTTGCTCTCTGATACCGAAATACGTAGCTCACCAAGTCTCTGAACATCCTGTCTCACTCATGCTAATGATTCTACATTTTTGAGGCTTCTGTAATGTACTTTTTCAAGCTTAATGTGTTACCAAATGATTAAAACTGCAAAGCCAGTGAAAATCTGTTTGGACTTAAAATGGCTGGAAAGTTAATGAGATTTCCCTTATAGAGCTAGTATGTTGGAGTTTCTTTCAAGTTGAGAGCTGCAAAGCTGGATTGTGGGGACACCATCAAATGTTTACTGTGGTTGAAACAATAGACGATGGGGATCTGAAAGTATGTGGTTGTAGCTGAAAAACAACAGCTCATGCTGCTCCGGACCTGCTCTGTAGGGACTGGTGGTGCTTTTTATGAAAGTGGCTGTCTGCACTTTATTGTTCGTATTTTGCTTGAGCTTTAGCTGCTGCTTCTCTTAAAATATGCTTCACGTCTTGGTTCTACAGTGGCAATTCATCTTACCAATTATCTGTGAGAAGTCAAACAGCTTTAGCTGCAAGTGCTTATACGACTACAGGTCCTATGTCTTACTCAAGCACAGCAGCATTTTGGGAAGCATTTAAGCTCTTGTCAGAAGCCTAGCAGACTCCAAATGTTGTTGAACTCGTAACTTGGTTCATGCCTGCATACATAGCCTCAGTTTCTCTCTCCATACTCCCTGTTTAGGACACGGATGAAGAGGAGCCATACTGATGAAAGGCTAAAGCTACGGATAAAGAACAAAAGTACAGCTCTGAAAATCACGGCTAGATAGGTGCGAAGGCTGCTGGACAACCAGTGCAAGATTGAAGGACTGCTCTGATCTTGGTACATTCGAAGAATAATGCCAATGGGATAATTCACTTTTTTTGAAGCACAGAGTAATGATTTTTGAAATCTTTCTAATTTATTGGAAAAAAAATCTCTTAACCGCATTTGTCCAGTGCCTACAGAAACCTCAGTGCCTACAGCTTTACAGCCTGTTTCCTACCAGCGGTCTGACAATGCGTGCTTCTTAGTTTACCTGCAAATTTGTTTCCTTTGTTATTGGGGACATCCCTCCTTTCCTGTGCCCTTGAATCTGAATTCCCTGAAGCACAGGCTACTCCAGAGTGAAGTCAGCTCTCTAAGGTGATCATCACTGGGCATTGACAACGTTTTCTTCTCAATTTTTTTGGAACGTACATGCCAAGGACTTAAAACAGTTTGATTAAGTTGGTATATGGCATCCTTTGTCTTGGAGTGAAGAGAATCTACTGCTTTTTAACTTTTTTCTTGGTTTGATCTGCCACTTAATTACAGCGTCACCATTCAGTGCCTACCGTTTTCCGATTCTGTTTTGAAGTTACCAACTGCACAGTAGTGTTACCTTACATTGTTGAGTTCTGTCTTTCCTTTTTTTTTATTATTTGTCCAACAGCTGCATTACTAGGTACATCTCCTTCTATGTGTAGAAGTGAAGCACAATTCATATAAAACAACTTTTTTTAAAATCAGAAATGCAAATGGAGACTCTGAATCTGGGGAAACATAACCCCATCTACCTCAACTAATGACTCCAGCAGTGTCCAAAGGAATGTTTCGTGTTCAGAAGAACAGTCATGTTCCTCCTCTCTTCTTCTAGGCACCACTTTAGGGCAAGAGCTGAACATGCATCATGAATGCCTGGTAAGAAAGAGTACTTTCACCAACCTTGTCCAGTAATGGATGGCGGAGAGCAGCGGAATTCACGCCTGCTCGATACCTAAACAGCTGCTGTTTTCCACTTCCTTTCTGTATGCGGCATTGGTCGAATAGTCTCCTTTTACATGTGTGTTAGAAGTTTGCTGCTGACTCTGATGTGCCGTTACCAATAAATTGCTTTGTTTCATTCTGGGCTCTGGGTTTCTTTATTTGGCTAAATATGGCTAAATATAGGTGAACTCACAAAACTACTGTCCCGAGTTGTTGCTTAGCTATGGAAATTGTCATGCAATGATGGGCAAAGGTGTTCAGGGAACAGATTTAACTCAGAAGGCAACACGTACCGAGACCCCCTTTAGCAGCTCTGTGGCGGCTGCCAGTTACAGGTATGTTGAAGTTCCTGACTGCAAAGCAGGTTAGCTGCAGATCTGTGTCTCCAAATAAAGAAGTATGTTTTTCTCCTGGCTACTATAAAGTGATACATAAAAGGCTTGTGCTTCTTGATAACACAATGTCTCTCCCAACCAAAACTTTCCTGAGAAAGGATGTTGGGGGGATGTGCAGCCTAGAGGAAGTGGCTTTGTTGTTCCACTTTCAGCACTAATACATCACTCAAGTTCTTTGTGGAAATAAATTACTCTTCTGCAAAGCGTTTGCCTTTGACTGCAACTCCTTTGCAAACAGTGGGCTAGACGCCGGGCAAATCTCCCTCTGATGCAAAGCTAAATTGCTACCTTGAAGCTAATAGCTTTCTGGATTGTGAATAGCGTTGAACTTAACTTTCTCTTCCTTTGCTAGCTGTATGGAAGTTGCTCCATGTAGCATTAAAATCACTGGTACTGGGGTAGAGAACAGTGATTGCTGTGGTACTGAAGAGGAAGAGGAAGGGTGAAAATACACTTTCAAAGTGACGGTGGGTGGTGGGGCGAGCTGAAAGCAGTCCATGCTGTGTATCTGGTATGTGTTTTGAAAGGGAGAAGCTGACTACGCTGTGAAAAGTGTGCTGACAGCGGCCCTTTTGCCCATAAAGGGGCCCTGTGCCCCTGGTAGCGCCAGCAGTAAGGCTCAGCAAAGTTGCTCAGTGTCACATGCTGCTGCTACCTCATCACGACAAGATCCGCTCCGCAGGAGTGGTGGTTCTTTACCCAGCTCTGATCCCCGAAATAAACCGGGAGGGAGCACAGGCGCGAAAGGCCTGCTCGCCAGGCACCTCTCTCTTCTTGACTTCTCCCAGCATGACCGATCGGATCAGTCTGCCATGACGGAAGAGCTGGGACTGAGCCACGTCTGGCGCCTGTGAAGTGTCTTCTTGTGGAGCTGCATGCCCATCATCTGCTCTCGGGCATACGCACCTGTAGTTCTTCTCGCCTCTCCGTAAGAGTCCCAGCTGCGTGCTGATTTGTCAGTACCTCAGTCTAGCTCTGAACTTCCTCTTGCAAGTTGAAAGCGACCACCGAACTGAACCTGAAATAAGAGACTCGAAACCACAGACTGGTAAGGAAGACAAGTGTCTTGCACATGCAACCTCAAGACAATTTAGCAACTGATTCTTTCTGATGCTCTGAATCGGTCAGTGAAGAACCCTTTGTGCAAGAGACAAGTTGACTGCCCCAAGCCACACTAGGTGAGTATGTTTTGCCATAATACTTTTGTTTGTTCGTTTTTTCTGAAAAGAGAACTAGGGACATACAGAAGTCTTGAGGATTCAAATACCATGTGCAAAAGTAGGAAACTGTGAAGGCAGTTTGGTATCTATGGAGGTTTTTTTCCTCCAATCTGTTTCGTAAAGGCAATTATCCTGCTGAATGAATTGGATGTGTCAGCACTGTAATATACATAACAGCCTGGGTGGGTGGGTGCTGTTTTCAGCTGATGCATGCACCGTGCCCACTTGCTGGTGCGTGTTGCAGAGGGAGACCCTGCAAAAACGTCTTCCCAGACAGGACCAGAATTTATTCTGAGCAACCGGGTAGTAAATCCAGGAAGGATCTGATGGCAAATAAGGACCAGAGCCTCAGTAGCTCGGCTGCAGACAACTTCTGAAGTCTGAGTGTAGATATCCCAGTACGCAGGCTTCTCTGTGCTGAGGACTTTTTTTTAAGCTGGCTTCTATTTTGGGTCCTGCGTGCGGGTGGTCCTGGGAGAGTGTAGCTCTGCTTGAGCTCTGTGGCTTTTGGCAGTATAGCTGGGAAGTAGGATGCTTTGGCCCGCTGCACCGAGATATGCTGCACCAGCTGAGAGCTTTGGAGCTGGGCATGCGTTTGTAGGTCGCGCATGCACAAGCGCGGGCTGTGCAGCAAACTGTGTCATGGCAGAGCTGCAGACAGTGCAGGCAAACCACACAGCTCTCCCCTCCACCTCCAAAAAACCCAGCCCCCAAACTGGTCCTGTTGGTTGAAAGGCAGATTTGAGAGAATTCCAGAAGGCTTGCTGCCACTTTTCAGGATTTTGTTTGTGGAAAGGGGAGGGTGATGAAGGGCAGAGGTGGGTTTACATCATGGACTGCAGGCAAGAACACCAGGCACTGACGGGAAAGCCATAGTGACTGTTTCTCAGCCTGGAACAGACCCATGGGGCCCGCAGCAGCCAATTCTGGGTCTGTAATCCCTGTCTGAGCCTGTCTCAGGGTTTCTGAGCTTCCTTTGCTGAGAAGAACGCATTTGGAAAGAAAAAGGAGTTAGCAAGCATGTCTGGTTGTGTAAAGAGACGGCAGCTTTCTCAGGGCATGGAGGAAAAATGAGAGAAGCTAGCAAGATTTCAGAGATGATTTGGCTCTTGTTGCCTGTCAATTTCTGCAGCAAAAAATGCATGTATTGGAAAACATTTGCTGGTAACGGCAGCCTCAAATTCAGCTCTAATGTGAAGGTTTTCCAAGCAGGAGGGCTTCTCTCTATAACGTTTTGCCCTTCAAGACGTTTATCACTTTTGAATGGGCACAGCTTTGAGTCATGGAGCAGAGACACAGCAAGCAGGGTGCTGACTACTGCCTTCCTGTGATCCACGCGTGAACGCTGGCTGGCATGCTCCCGATGATGATGGCCAGTCCTTCCTCGGGCTGGAGGATATATCTACTATGTGTTGAAAGGAGGCGTCGGTTTGATTTTGAGAGATGTGCAGCAGGTCAAACTGAATACTGTGACCAAACGTGGCACTGTCTGAATGGACACTGAAGGGTTCCAGCAGAAGTTCTCACCGTATGCAGCACCCTGGAGCAAGGGGTTATTTCTAGAGTAAGGGGTCTGTGTTTTCAGGACCAAGCTTCTCTGAGCATGTAGCAGAAAAAACGTCCCATTGCTTCTGAGCAGAGTCAACATCTGTGAATGTCTCGGTTCAGATGCTGGAAACTCGACCCCCAAACCACCAGAAAGATTCATTACTTAGGGGAAAATGCAAAGGTTTTTCAGGCTGAGCCCTCCCCCTGCTTGCCCTCTCTTCCTTTCCAGGGCTCAGAGCAGCGTCAAACCGGAGTCGTGCCTGATATCTGCGCTTGACTGAGTTGCAGGCTGCCAGTTGGGATAGTGGCTAGCCTGAGAGGCTGAACATCCAGGCAGCAAAGACTGTGTCCCTCTCCGAAGAAGTGAAGGAAGTCGTCTTCTGACCGTGGAGTTCAATTCGGTTGCAAGTTGGTGTCCTGCCCCGGGGAAACTGATGCATGCGTCACCTCTGCTGTTCTTGCTAGAATAAGATGAAGGTGTTGCTGAGCCTGACTCTGCTGCTGACACTTCTGGGTAAGCTGTAAGTCATTCTGGTGGTTTTACTTACCTTGCCTGCTTTCCCCTTTGCCTTTGAAAGACTGTTCGGTTTCTCTCTTCCTGCGGTGAGAACCCCTTGGGGTTTCGCAGGCGCGTGGAGCTGGCAGCAGTAACTGGGCTCCTGGGTACCAGTAACTCCTCTGGGCTCTGGGCGCTGCACATTCCCATCCTGCAGAGCTCCCATATACATAGGCTTCAAATTGTGATGGCATCCCTAGATGGAGTCCTGTACTTGTTCTGCCAGGCTCTGAGGCTTTGAAAGAAGCAGAACTGCTTTGCCAAGTCTAAATACAGGGAAAGGCTTCCCAGGTATTGAATTTGGCTCTGCTCAAGGCAGCTGGCTCCCTTGGTCTTCTCCACTGGCAAATATTTGTCATTTTCAACTCCACAGCTGGTCAAGACCAAAAGAAACCGGTTTGGGAAGGTGTAGCACTTTGCATTTATTATTTACAGGGCATCAGACAAGTATCTGGTGCTTCGCCAGGGCCCAGCCCTCAGTGTTGTGGACAGACTGAGCAGAGAGGCAAAGACACCAGGAAAAGTCTACCTGTCTGAGCAGCTTCCCACTGAATCAACTCACCTAGCTCTTGACAAACAAGTGCCAGAGCCTCAGCCGCTCTGCTTGCTAGGTGTTGCCAGTGCAGACCCTGGGGCACACAGGGTTTCTCATGACGAGCCCCAGCGGCATTTTCTGCCCCACTTGTTTCCCCTTCCTGCCACACGCTTTGCAGCCTGCTGTGTCGGCAGCTGCTCCGTGCTGGTTATGTCAGCTCTGGGCTCTTTGATGTCCCTGTTTTTTTCCCCCCCCTCCACTGTCCAGCTTCTCTAGAAACCCTAAGCAGTAGTTATGTGACCAGACAAGACCAAGCCCAGGTCGGGAGCCTGTGAGCAAGGGGTAAGGAAGCCAAATGGGCAGGTTGTGAAAGAGGAACTGAAATCCATGTGAAGTGGTTGAATTGCCCCTGGCCTGGTGCAGATGAGAGCGGCGCTGGTTCTCCCAGCCAGTGACTCACAGGAACAGCCCTGCAGGAGCTGCAGGCTTCGGCTTGGAGACGCAGAGGGCTGGGGTTGTGCTTCCCCACTTGCCTTCTGCGTGGCTTGCTCGGCGAGCGCGGCAGCCCTTGGTCTGGCGGCTGGGAGGATGTGCTGCCCCGCATCCTGGGCACGCCAAAAGCAGGGGGCAGGGAGAGGCTTTGCACTGGTCAGTGCTGTTAGCCCCAGGCTTATCTGCAGAGGAGATACCTATGCGGACAGGCAGGCTGCATCTGGCCGTCCTCCCTGGACTCATCCTGCTGTCCTTGTCCCTGGCAGAGCGATGCGACGGGTCAGCTGGCTGGGTGTTCACAGAGTCCCAGCTTCGGGCCAGCGCTGGGGACTCCGTCCTGCTGCAGTGCCTCTTCCTAGACCCAGTGGCCAAGGGCTGGACAGTGGACAAGGTGGACTGGCTGCGCATGGCAGGAGCCGGCAAACAGAAGGTGGGTCGGGACCCAGGGGCGGGCGGCGGAGCAGGGCGAGGGGCAGGCGGCAGGGGAGGGCGAGCGAGGCAGCCATGCTGCTCTCGGGAGGCTGCGGGGAAGCCCGGCTGCATGGCTCAGGCCCTGAGAGGAGGAAGCTTCCCCTGCGTGGCAGTGGGGAACCTCCACCGCTCCCCACAGCTCCGCACTGCAGGGGAACCACAGCGCTGGGTGCTGCATCAGGGGCTTTCCGAGGGCGTGGGAGCGAGCTGGGCTCTCGCGTGCGGCAAGCACTCCACGGGGAGAGAGCGTGGGTCTGAGGGCTCTTGAGCAGGGAAGGCACACGGGGCAGTGCCCTTCCGCTGCGCTTCTTTCACCTATCCTGTCTGTGCCCTGGCAGGACGAGATGGTGTTTTATTACTACAGCAACCGTAGCATCGCTGTGGGCCGTTTCAAGCACCGGGTGCAGTGGCAAGGGGATGTCTCCCACTGGGATGGCTCCATCCAGCTGGAGGACGTACAGGTGAACGACACTGGCACATACGTGTGTGAGATCCGGCTGCACCAGTGCAGCAGCATCTTCAAGAACCATACGCTGCTGCATGTCAGCCCCGCGGGACCAAGAGGTACGTGCCCTGTGACTGCTCCCCTCTCCTGCCGCCCAGTTCGGCCCCACATAGAGGGGCTGCCGAGGCTCCAGGAGGCTCTTGGACCTGCCACCACGATTCCTCTGGAGTAGAGCCGGGGTCCCTGTGTGCACCATCCCCGGCCTTGGTGTCTCCCCAGCAGGACGAGGAGCAGCAAGCGCCCAGGACGCTGCGGCCCCGGGAGACACTTGGTTTTGGCCTGCGACTGTGGGCTGTGGCTGTGTGGCCGTTGTGCTGGCATTCCTGGCCGGACTCAGCCTGAGGAAGAGGTACCAAGGCTTGCTCTGGGCTTATGGGCTGAGGAAAGCACCTTCTTGCAGGCTTCCTACACTGTTCTCCCTGGCCAAGCATTAGCCTGACCTGCCGGAGCGGGGCTGGAGCTGCAGGGGAGCCGGGGGTTCATCTCCCCTGTCAATGCTGCTACCTGCAGCGGGGTGCGGGCTCCTGCTGCCTGCTGGCGTCACACGGCCCCGGCTGGTCCCCCTCGCTCCCAAACCTCCTGGCTCCTGGCGTGCCAGCAGCGGGGATGGCCTGGCCAAGGCATGTGCAAAGGGATCCCAGTGTCACAGGGGAGGGAGGGCATGACGAGAGTAAGTGATGCTTCTTGCTGGAGATGACTCCGCCATTGCATTCCCTCAAGGTCTACAGCCATCACGGCCCTGGAGAGGACTGGAAACAGTGGCAGCAAGAACAAAGCAGAGGTGAGAGCTGAGGCTGAGCTGAGTGGAGAGGAGTGTGTGCCTGCCCTGCCCTGGACACCCCCATAACCCGTGGGAACCAAGGAGAGGGAGGAGAGGTGGGGGGTGGGGAGGCGTGGGGTGCGCAGGGCTGCAGGGCAGGGGACATGGCGTACACGGGACTGCTTGGTTCCAAGCGTCCTGATCTTGCCCTTGTAGGAAGCGCTTTACTCCTCAATCCCTGGAGCTGAGGTACCCCAGGCTGAACAGGATGCAGGGAAGAAGAAGAGAGCCGAGGAGACCTACATAACCATGGTGAGGAGGCGAGCAGCTGCCCCGGGCTGTGGCAGGTGTGGGGAGGGAGTGCAGCTGTAGGTCTGGTGTGACCCCCTGCATCACCAGCCCCCCAGGGTGAGGGCATGCAGGGCCTGACCCCTCGCTCCCCACATCAGCCAGCAGCGTTCCTTGCCTCCTGCCCGCTCCAAACGGGCCCCAATACGTGCGGTGAGACTCAGGTCCTGTCCCTTGCTCCTTGCAGCACCCCTCTCCCTGTCAGGAGAACGGCGTCTATGTGGAGCTGGCCAGGAGGGCGATCCCGGCAGAATGGATGGGAGAGCGGAGACAGGGCGGCGGACAGAGCGAGGAACCCTCCAGCAGACCAGAGCCTGCGCTTCCCTGGGCTCCAGAGGGGGAGAAATAGCCGTGCTGGGGGCCGTCAGCCCCTCAGCCAGCAGGTGTGTGCAAGGATCTCTGCTCCTCGGGGCAGGCCAGCGTCCTGCTGCTGCCAGCCCTTCCTCTCAGCAGCGCTGCCCTTCGCCTCGCGCTCTGTCCAGCGCATGTCCCACCCTGGCTGTCTGCGGGGGGACCGGGAGAGCCGTGTCGCTCTGGCTCTTGGCCCCTGGTCTCCGGAGGGGGCCCAGCGGGCCCAGCCTCCACGCTCGAGCTTCGCTCCGGGTCCCGAGCTAACCGCCTCCAAAGAGAGATGGCAGGGGCAGGAGGGGGAGATGCAGCGGGAGCCGTGCAGACGTGCCAACGGCATCTTCTCAAGCGAATAAAACCCAGGGAGTCTGCCCTGTTCCTGGCTTCCTTCTACCTCCCGCTTCAGCGTGCCATGTCCAAGCGTGCCAAACCTGCCCGGCCCGGGAGCCCCTACACCACGCGCAGCCCCGCGCATGGTGCCTGCGCCGCCAGCTCCGGAGCCGTGAAGCCAAGCGGGCCGCGCAGGGGGTCCCTCTGCAGCAGGCAGGGGCTCTGCGGGGGTGGGGGGAGCGGGGCAGCCCCCGCGGGCAGCGGGGTCCCCGACGCGGGCGTGCTCCCGCGC
>Ga0065711_1043694_pt1 | contig 14574 bp, 15 predicted proteins | sample Hoacrofraction12_FD_59098 | JGI IMG/M metagenome (GOLD analysis project Ga0065711, IMG submission 59098) | Hoatzin crop microbial communities from Cojedes, Venezuela - Epithelial fraction 12 v2 (version 2) | ecosystem: Host-associated > Birds > Digestive system > Esophagus > Crop | place...
AGAATGGTAGGGGTTGGAAGGGCCCTCTGTGGGTCATCTAGTCCAACCCTCCTGCCGAAGCAGGGTCACCTTCAGCAGGCTGCACAGCACCTTGTCCAGGCGGGTCTTGAATATCTCCAGAGAAGGAGACTCCACAACCTCCCTGGGCAGCCTGTTCCATTTTATATTTCCATGAAATATGAAGGAAGATTTGCAGTGGAATTACTTGGCCTTATATTCTTTCAGTTGCTAGCACAACATGTTAAAACACCTGACATGACTTTGTGATTGCTGTGCTTTCACTGAAAATCAACATCTTCAGCGTCTTCATCTGCCACTGGATGATGCAGGTCCTGAGAACTCTTCCACTAAACAAATTCTTTGGGGTTTTTTTTGCTATGAATAAGAAATCATTTTTGTAAGATAACAGATTAATCCTTCACATGTAGGCCTACCTTTTACAACTGACATTTTCCTCCCAAGGGATTTTTTAAAAGTTTGATGAATCATTAAAAAGGAATGAGTAAAATGTTACAGCTAAGAAGTTAAATTCTATTAACAGACTTTTAATTAGCCTTCCGTGGTTAAGCAAGCATAACAACTTAATATGACCAGTATTTACAAAAATGCAACTAAAATTTACATGTGGTTTTGTCATAGTTCTTACATTTGTCCTTGAGAAAATACAAATTATAACTTTAAGGTCAAAATCAAAGGATAACTTCAGAGATAAAATTTGACTCTGGAAACCCAAATCTAAAACTAAAAAAAGAAAAACCTCTTTAAAAATGTGGGTTAATATGCTTCTAAATTTGGTCTTGTTCAACTGCCTTTTCCTCCACTTTGAAATGGTCTCCAGATGATTTTCTGATACCGTATAAAAGACAAGTTATCTTTACATTACGTATGTATTAAATCCTAAATATATCTCCTTTATTCTAGCCTTTCAAATGCTACATTAGTAATTTTTAAATTCTTTTTTTTACCATTAGGCTTTTCAGACACTAAGACTTGTTGCATATTTTTATCAGAAACAGATATCTCTGAGGTTTCTAGTCAACACCTAAAATTCAGAGAGATGTAGGAGACTCTTGTAAAGACAGTCTTTACCTTATTCTGGTTTTCTAATAACAATGGTTACAGTATTTCAGGTTTAATGCCAATTTGTTGGTTTTTCAGGCTTTTGATTTATATAAATATATACCTCTATGTACTCTGTGAGATTAAACATTTTAAAATACCTGGATAACAATTGCTTGTAGTGATTTAATACCTGATGATGGTCAACATGCAGTGTGATTTAAAGGAAAATCCAGCATGACGATAACAGTTCTGTCCTTATTTTAAATTATTCTCCTATAATATGGGAAAAAATAGTTGTTTATTCCTTGCACTTAAATTAATGTTCTGATACAGAAATTACAAAGTATAAATACAGGGGACTATTTTTAACTGTTGCATATATTGATTTAATGATGCTGAATGCATATATGGTGCACATTTTAATTGCAGACATGGACAACAGAGAAATGGCATCTTCCTCAGGTCAGATATGTGATTGACCTTGATTTCGTTGTGGCTTTTTTGTATTTACTGTGGATTACATCTCTAACAAACAGAACCACTCAGCAGCTTTCATATAAACTCATGATTTAATAATAGATCACAGTCCACATCTCATTTTTCTTTTACTTGCTTGAAACATTAAGGTTTACCATTTCAGCTACTGAATTACGCAAAGCTTTCTTCATCAGTTTGAAGCTTCCATTGTGAATGCTCCTGACTATTATGATTTCTTTCCCTTTCTTTTGCAGGTTTTACATTGTCATGTAGTTGTTTTAAAGCAGATGACCGTCTGTGCTTTCAGTTTCTTTATGCACTTTTCTATTTGTATTTCTTTTCACAGATGAAGATGACACTACAGTTAGTACTCCACCAGCAGGTTAGGACTGTGATAGTGCTTTGTGTGTGTATGTATGTATGTATTTTTCTATTGGCTGTTAATGAAGAAAGAGTCTAAACCATTGGACTGAACTCAAAACACACTAATTAGAGAAAAAGGTTTTTGAAGTGCCCTACATTAAATTAATCTCTGTTCAGAAGTACAAGAATTTCATACTGGATAAGTTCCTTTCCAGTCCTGTCTTGAGGTCTTTGGTACAACTTCTGCCGTTGGAAAGTACAATACCAGTTAGCAGCTCTGAAAGCAACTCCCCTTATCTTTTCCTATCAGCAAACATGCAGTGCATTTTTTAGGATAGTCTTGAAAGCAAATTCCAGAATTACAAATAAAACAAATGCCTTATGACTTCAAAACAGGTTTATCCACATAATTGCTTATTACCTCACCTTAGACCATATGATCTACAAGGTAGTTTGAATGTACTGCTCCAAGCCTTTGCTGCCAAGCTGGCAGATAAAATGCCTTTGGTTGTTGGCAGTAAAAGAAAGGCAACAGCACTGTGGTCCATCACAATAGATGTGACATGGGTAAAATTCCACCATTGCTTGCTTAATACATTTTTTAAAAATAAACTGTGAAGGAAACACAGATTTTGAACACCAGAAAACACTTGGCAGTGTGTCAAATGAAAAACATGCTCTTAGTTATCTTCACTGCCCTAAATGATTGCATATGCTTGATTTCTCCCAAAAGAAATTGCACTTTTAACTTTGGGCTGAATGCTATAGGTGAAGTCAGTAGCAGAACATTGATTTACAGTACTATAGGACTTCATTGATAAAAGCTAAGTATAGAAATAACATTGTAAATCACAAAACCCTAAAATTTAACTATTTATCATTATTTTGCTCAACCTAGATAAATAAATAGACTATATAAATAATTCAAAGTACTGTCCCCTCAGATAAATATTGAACAACATAAACTCATCTATTATCTGATGTTGTGTAGGTATGATGTTATCATATCTACACAAATATGAAGAAAATACCAGCTTCATGGAACCCTTCTAAATACGAACTACTAAAAACGTAATCTTGAATGGGAATTAAACTAAACTAATTTAGATTTTCTAGAGAAGAGGGGGAAAGATTTCCAATTTTTTTTCTCAGCTGTTCACTTCCTTTTTCTGGTATTCAAGTAGTTCCCCATGGGTATGGTTCTAAATATGTAGTCTAATTTTCTTGCATGAAGAATCAATGTTCTTAAAATCCCAATGACCTGAGGTCAGCTAAGCTGTGATCTCTGAGCTGGTGCCGTCTAAATCGCTCTTCCTTTTCAGATGGGCTGTCTAAGCCAGCGGAAAGAAAAGATTCAGGTGAGACCTCCTGGAAAAACATGATGAAACACTCCAAAATTTACATAATATGATTATTATTAATATTTTATTTCTTAGAGATAATCTTTAATTTTATTTTCATTCTTTATAGAGTATCAAACTGCAACTGTTGAAATGCTTTTAAGTATCAGAGCAACTAGGTTTCTAGCAGCTAAACCAGGAGTGAGCGAAGGCTCTGCTGCACGAGACAGGACATGCATCAGTATTTTACGCATACATACATACCTATCTATCTATATCTATCTCTATATAGATAGATACGCAGCTATTCCCTTCCTCCTCAGCCTACAGGGTGGCAGTGGCTTACCTGAATCCCACACACAGGCCCCAGGAGACTGTGGGAGAATGGCTTCTTCTCACAGCTCAAAAGACCGTGGGGAAAACTTAGCAAAGTCATAACCTCTTTCTTCCTACCCTGGCAGGTAACGCATACTACACCCACTTTTGTGGTTTCAGGATTTGCAGCCTCTGGAACAAAATGAGCAGCAGGTACTTCAACCATGGCTATTGACCTGGCATAGCCGCCTATGCCAGCCCCCTGAGCCAACACCAAACCCGCCTTTTGTACTGTTTGTTTAATAAATCAGAAATCTTTAATGTCTAAAGGTGATTACAATGTTTAGCTGTTATTTTATGTGGTGCCAGATTAGTAAGCTTCTTCCATTCATTAACATCCTGTTTCCATTTCTCCCTGTGCCGTGTCAGGTTTGTTACTGCGCGTGACCAGGTCCTGTACCAAGCATTGTCACACCATTCTGTTCACACCAGTAACCATCACTTGTTCTCACGTTGTTTCCATACACCAGCATGTTATACTGGCATAATCTAAACACCTAGATTATAGAAAGAGTATATATAGACAAGTATCTATATATATATGTTTGTGTTCATCGATGTCTGTGTATATATTTTCATATATGTGTATATACATGTGTGTATATACATGAATGTCTTTACCTGTAAGAAATATTGTACAAGCAAACATATGCAGAGGTGTTAGGCAAACCACTCGCAATTCACTGAAAGGCAAAGATTTTCTGGCAAAGCTATCTAGCATTTCTATACACTTTTAAATTTCCTGATAGACCTTAGGATAATAAAAACAGTTTGATTGCATTTTCCCAAGTCTGTCATGAGTTGTATTGCATTTGTAAGTGATGGAAATTACCATGAGTCAAAAAGGTTCCCGTAGCAGTAATCTCTACATAGCAGAAAGACAATTCTGACTTCTGGCAAATGAGTTTCTACAGAAAATACTGAGCAGGGAAAGGAACTTTTCATTTCCAGACCAGCGTATGACTAAGTGAGAAGTGTTGTGTGACTGGTTACTCATTTATGCTAGTTATTAAACCAAAACCAAAAGAACATTGGATAAACTATAAAAAGCTACTTTCGCTTCTGAAACAACAAGAAGTTCGAGGGGAACAAGGGACATGCAGCTCTGATCTGAGAGAGACAGATGGCTTTGTTAATTATAGATGTACCTTTCCACATTTGCTCTGCTCTTCAGTACCCCCATCGCAGCGCTGGCTTTACTCAGTTTCCCCTGAGCACTATTGCTAACTCCTCAAAAAAGGAGATGTGGCATTTGGACTCTGCAAGTTCTCAACTGGAATATGACACATGCATTGCCTCTGTGCAGAAAGGGAGCAGGTTATGGACAGATGTTCGCTGCCTTGCTCTCCCTGCCTTTTCTGCTAGGAATCAGCTTTGACCAAGGTACCTAAGATGTAACTGCGTAGCTCACATCCAGGGCTGTTCAGATGAGCAGAAAGACCAGAAGTGCACAGCTGTGCTGGTACAGTTCTCTGCCCTGGGGAGACCGCTCACTTGCTGCTTCTCTCAGTATCATTGTTCCTCTTCAGTTCTAAAATCCCAGTTTCCAGAAGAGAGCGTGCTGTGTCTGAACACACCACACGATCACTTCCATCTGACAAACTATTTTTCTGTAAAATATTAGCCAGTGCACGTAGCAGGACATGATATTGACTGATCCCCAAACTCTCTGCTTCTGTCATGGTAGAAGAGAATGAAGTGTAGAAGTAAGCTTCATCCCTGCCCTATTTTGTGAACAAAGAGGAAAAACTAGCTTGTACAATTGACTGAGTTTGGGTGTGAGAGAGACCCACCGAAACGATGCATCATATGTGTTTTGTTTGCGCTTCTAGCTGTTTGTGTTTTCAGAACCTCCAACTCTTCTGAAAAACAAAGAGCTGACCCTCGTGCATTGCATCTGTAAAGCACTCATGGTTGAATGCTGGTGCCACTCAAGTTGCTCAGTATCCACCTTGGCTGGTCAGATTCCCCTCTCTTCCTCCCTGATAGTTTCATTTTCTGTCACCACAGAGGTAGCGTTCTTGCAGGAACTGTACACAAGGTGACAGCCAAGCAATGGATGTCAGTGTGAACAAAAACTTACATATCTTTCAGGACATCTGAAGAGAGGTGGTAGGGTTAGAGAGTTTAGTAAGTTCAGGTAAGTGTATTTTGGAGGGAGTAAAACACACTCAGATGACTGACATTTCCCTCTCTCTCTGCATCTCAGTATGGTCTATTGGAGAAGGAGCTCCAGAAGAGACAGAAAAACGCGATGACTCCCAAAGATCCACCTTATTCATTGAAAAGCCACAGAGCGGTTCAGTAAGTGTTGGTAAGTGCTTAGAAACAAAATCAGCAGCCAATTCCAGTGAGACAGAGACTGAGGCAGAGCCAGGAAAGGTCTGCGCAGTCCCTGTGACACTCGGCCTCTGCCCTCAGCTGCGAGCGCTTCCACCAGTTTTAGTAGGATGTGAACTCCACTCTTCAAAGGCAAAAAGGACTGGACGAAGAGAAGCAAAGCCCAATTATTTAATTCAAGACAAGCTCAAAATCTAATACTTTACTGAACACAATGGATAAGAGGTATAGTTTCTGGAGAAAAGAAATGATTACTATTATGCTGTTGGCTGTAGTGTTATTGATCTATCAGGAAGATCTACCCAAAGGCCTGCAGCGTAGCTCAGAGTAGAGACTGCCGGGTCAACTTTTGTGCCCTACAGCTGTGTGTAAATTAGCAAGCAGACTAACAGGAACGGCTCTGTAGGGAAGCTGGCAGGGTCACCCCCACTGTAACCGTTCTGGGGGATTTGCTGTGGGCTAGCTTTGGTTTAGTCCAGCAGTCTATCTATCTAAGAGCAGTTGGAGCACAGGTGGTAAACTCTCAGAGCACATCTTTGCTTTTAATTTTACCCCTGAGGAATCCAGTTCAAGCACTGTGAAGACGTTCTGTGTTGTGAACCAAAGCCCAGTAAATGGGGACGGTTAAGGGGTTGACTTCCAAACTGCACTCCTGCACCCTAATCAGGATAGCAGCAATGGTGAAAGTTCAGTACAGGCTGCTTAATGTGTCTGTTGTATACTTGGATATGCTAAGACATGGTCAGATGGGAGGTTTTTTTTATGCATACTTACTATTTATCTCAGTTTCTGATTTCAAAAAAAGGATTTTGGGAGGATTTATGTGGAAAATAAATATAAGGAGTTAGCTGTACTCTCCTCTGGAACCCACAAATGTTAGGATGGAAAATCAGCAGGGACTGGGCACTGGTGTTCTGAAAATTGAGCTAACTTTTACTATTCCCAAGTTATTGTTTAGAAAAGACTCTTTCCCCGCCCTTCTCAGCTTAAAGAATTAATGATAGAAGTACATGAAGACCTGCAGACTTTCTTTTACAGACTGGAGTTTATTCATGTTACAACTGCCTGGTAGCCTAGGAACACCTGTGCTTGTTTTAAGCAAGGAAATTCAAATATTGGGAACAACTCATAGAATCACAGAATCATAGAATGCTTTGGGTTGGAAGGGACCTTTAGAGGTCATCTAGCCCAACCCCCCTGCAACGAGCAGGGACATCTTGCACTAGATCAGGTTGCTGAGAGCCCCATCCAACCTGGCCTTGAATGTTTCCAGGGATGGGGCCTCCACTACTTCTCTGGGCAATCTGTTCAAGTGTTTCACCACCCTCATGGTAAAAAATGTCTTCCTTATATCTAGTCTAAATCTACCCTCCCTTAGTTTAAAGCCATTTAAACTCAGGACTCCAGGTGAGGTCTCACCACAGTGGAGCAGAGGGACAGAATCACCTCCCTCGACCTGCTTGCCATGATGCTTTTGACGCAGTCCAGGATATGGTTTGCCTTCTGGGCTGCAAGCACACATTGGTGGCTCATGTCCAGCTTTTCATCCACCAGAACCCCCAAGTCCTTCTCGGCAGGGCTGCTCTCAATCCCTTTATCCACTAGCCTGTATTGATACCAGTGGTTGCCCCGACCCAGATGCAGGACGTTGCACTTGGCCTCATTGAACTTCATGAGGTTCACACAGGCCCATTTCTCGAGCTTGTCCAGGTCCCTCTAGATGGCAACCTGTCCTTCTGGTGTATCAACTGCACCACTCAGCTTGGTGTCATCTACAAACTTGCTGAGTGTGCACTCGATCCCGCTGTCTAAGTCATTGATGAAAATGTTAAACAGCACCAGTCCCAGTACGGACTCCTGAGGGACACCACTTGTCACGGGCATCTACTTGCACATCGAGCTGTTGACCACTACCCTCTGGCTGCGACCTCCCAACCAATTCCTTAGCCACCAAACAGTCCACCCATCAAATCCATATTTCTCCAATTTAGAGAGAAGATTGTTGTGAAGGAGTGCGTCAAAGGCTTTACAGAAGTCCAGCTAGGTCACATCCGTATCTCTTCCCTTGTCCACTGATCTAGTCACACCATCATAGAAAGTGATTAGGGTGGTCAGCTGGGACTTGCCCTTGGTGAAGCCATGCTGGCTGTCTCAAACCACCTCCCTGTCCTACATGTGCCTTAGCATAGCTTCTAGGTGGATCTGTTCCATGATCTTCCCAGGCACAGAGGTGAGGCTGACAGGTTGGTAGTTTCCAGGGTCCTCCTTCCCACCCATTTTAAAAATGGGCACAATGTTTCTCTTCTTCCAGTCACCAGAGACTTCGCCTGACTGCCATGACCTTTCAAATGTTATGGAGTGTGGCTTGGCAACTACATCAGCCAATTCCCTCGGGACTCTGGGATACATCTCATCAGGTCCCATAGGTTTATGTACGTTCAGGTTCCCGATGACAACACGGAGTTTTGCCTCAACTAATTTATCCTGCCTCTCAGCATCTCAAGCTCCACCCTGACACAGGCAGAGGGCTTCCAGATCCAAAATCATTAATCTCTGTAACATTGCAATACTTTCATAGCCTGTGTGACTCCATCTGATTCTTACTGTCCTGGTAGAGCTAGCACCTGAAAACTGGAAGGAGCAGTAGTAAAAGAAACTTCTACAGATATGACTGACCAACCACAAGTTCCTCAAGGACTGCATTATTCTTTTTTTCCTTTTAAAAGGTGGGAATATTACATTTATAGCCAAAGTAGAAGCCAAAGATCTTCTCCGAAAGCCAAATGTTAAGTGGTTTAAAGGAAAATGGATGGACCTGGCCAGTAAAGCGGGGAAGCACCTGCAGCTGAAAGAGTCCTTTGAGCGTCACACTAAGGTATGTCTGCTTTTCTTTCTGATGGGGCTAAAGTTCCAAAGAGAGCTTAAAGACCAGTTTAAAACAACAGGTAAAAGTTCAAGAGCAGTGGCTTCCCCATACAGATTTCAGTGACGACCTCCAACCCTGCGTAAAAGCAGACTTTTCTGCTCTCCTAGCACAGGACAAGTAGTGGGGAAACCAAAGTTTTCCATTGCCATTTTCTGGGTTCCAGTTTCTTTCCAGAGCTCTTCATTTAAGTTATACCTTGCTCCTGATTTAGGTCTGAAAGACCAATCTTTTAACATCTGCTTTGTACAAATGTATCCCCCACAGCAATGAACAATTCTGTTTGATTTTCAGATTCACACGTTTGAGATGCATATCATTCAAGCTAAGGAAAACTACGCAGGGAACTATCGCTGTGAAGTGTCTTATAAGGACAAGTTTGATAGTTGCTCTTTCGACCTTGAAGTCACTGGTAAGATTCCACTTGTGTCCGTAAAGCTTTAGGAAGATTTCTCTTTTTTTTAGCCTGAAACACCACCTAGTTTTGTTCAGAACCTTTAAATAATGCTTAAAGTGAACATTTTTAGCATAGGGCTCAGTGAATTTTCTTAAGTGTAATTTATTGTTTAAAAGAACATTGGGTTGGACAGCATGTGAGACATTTATCCGAAAATTAGAAAAGCTGGCAGATCAAACTAGTATTGAATTCAAATCAGGCTCTGTCACACAAAGCAGAGAGCTAGGCTTAGGGCTATTCAAAGAGCGAGGCTTCATCTGGCAGCATCTGAGCATGGAGCGGTCATGGCTCTCCAGTGCTTCACACCCTCAGCAGGCACGGTATGACTGTACTCCAGAAAGCTATTTCTTTCACTCTTCATCAAAATAAGGAATAGCACAATGTGTAGAGCACTGGAGAGTCGTGCTTTTGTCTAATTCTGCATTATTAAAGGCCTTACTCTGGCAAACGTTAACCCACAGGCTGATCTTTTCCTTCGAGAGCAGCTCTGCCAGCACAACAGCGCGTGTATATCTGCACAATCGCACTGAGAAAGACGGATGTCTTCCAAAATGCCAGGGCCAGCAGCCAGTGGACAAAATAGTTGTTCACCCTCATAAAGCACGCCTACCGCCCGGCCTAGACCAGACCGTTCGTTCACCAGTCAGGGGAAGGCAGTCACAGCTAAGAGGACATTTTGATGGCTGACTGACAGCCCGAGGGGCGTAGGTAGGTGTGTGTATTCAGAGGTCAGCAAGGCAGGGGCCAGCCTGGCTGCATCCATTCACTGGCTGGGGATCAGAACCATTTAATCTGATCCTGGCTGGCACAAACGTGTAAGTCACACAAGGGGGATTCATCCTTGCTCCGAGAATCAACAGGAGTCCGCAGCTGTAGAGAAGACTGCCTCTTTCCTCTGACACTGAGCATACTGAGAAAGTACAAGATGCAAGCAGGAGAGCAAGTGTAAGAAATGAGAAGACAAAAAGGCCAGAGCCTGTGTACAGGCAGGAGAAGGGGATCGGAGAGAAACATCGCAGAGATAGATCTCCTATGCAGAACTGCAGAAAGTAGTTTAGAGAAATGCATCAATTAAACTTTGCTTAGCACTGAGCAGCTTTGCATTTATGAGAACTTAATGCCAAAGGAGCAGCACAAACTGTGGTCACTTAGCAGGAAATTGAACAAATTTCACATGCCAAGTTACACTGATTACATAAATTATATTAATTTCAAATTATGTTTTTAATTCCTGTGTTACTGTTATTTCATAGAATCTTCCCAAGCTGTTCAATCCATTGACATCAGATCTGCTTTCAAAAGAAGGTAACTTCAAACAGTGATCCTACGAAACTCCTCAGTAATCGATGCTGGTAGCATGCACAGAACTTGCGTCAGTCTTGGCAGACAATCATATCAAGTACTTTAAAAAAACATTTTTGTAAATAAAGATTAAAGAAGTGGGGTTTAGGGTAGTTGGTAGTGAGTAGAATGAAAGAGTTACAACAAATAGATAGTACATATGATATTAAATACAGCAAAATTACAGTGTCATTGCTTTAAGGGAAGATGAAATATTTAAGGCAATTAATACATGTTTCTTCAGAGGTTTTTAAAATCGTATTTTAATTCACTAAAGCATTCTACAGCATATTTTCTGAAAGTGGTCAGCTACAATAAGACAGTTCCTGGACCCAATCCTGTACTGACTAAAAGCAGAGAGAAAATTCACACTGATTTCAAGAAGATAGGGTCTAGCTTTATGTTGTCATACAGTCAAGAAGTGTGCTAGAAGACCTTCGTTACAGAAAACCTCCAGATAGTATATTGCAGAGGACATAAGATAAAGCATTGTGTCTTAAGGTTTGTTACCTTTGTGATAAAATAGCAATTCAAACAGGTATAGATGTCATCTTTATATTTTATAGAGCAAATTGCCTTACAAGGGCAAAAATATTCAGAATAAAAGTGTTTTACAAACATAAAATTAATGCAGTTTGCTAATTTACACATAGAAGCAAAGCTGTGATTCAGAAGTAACTGCTTTTACTTAGATGGATTTGATTTAAAGAGTAAATGCCAAAGGTATTACAATCAAAGTGCACTCCTTTACTGAGCACATTTTTTAAAAAATGCAATAACTATTCTGCCCAAGCAGATGCTGATATCTGAATATTTTCTGATTTTTTTAAGTATTATCTTGCATGCAAAACCTGGGATGAAATATTGGCAACATTTTACTTAACATTTGCAGGATTTTGCCCTTTTTACAAATATTAAGGGCATTTCTTTTGTCTGTATGTGCTTTATAATGAGGTATTACTGCTTAAGGTCACATTATTGAAACAAATGCACCTTCACAGGACTGTGATTCTATCTGTAAAAATGTACAATGCACTGTTTCTTCTTTTTTAACTGATTTCTCCCTTTGTTTAGAGAAAGGTTAAATCTTAAGTGTAATGCTTTGCAATCAGTATTCGACACAGCTATGTGTTGTTCAAAGCACCACCCAGCAATGCAAATCTTTGTTTCACATTCATAGCAGAAGCTCAGCACAAGCCCTTTGTTTTTATACGCATACAGGATGGAAATGAAAAACAAAGCTTGTTGTGCTGACTAGCTCACATTTATTTGTGTTACGGAAATCTAACACAAATCTTGGCAAATTTATGTATGCAGTTACAAAAATTTGTCACCAATGTATAATAACAAGCAATACAAACCTTTGTGTTATTTTTCACAAGTGCCTAAAGAAACATAATTCGTGTGAAAAAGAATACAAGTTTGTGTTGATTTTATACCATTATTTGTGTGTCTGGACAGTGTTGAGTATATGAGACATGTAGAGCGTTTGCAATGTGTGTTGTCTAAGTCTTCCTGTATTCAACAAAGATTTGATCTTTTTCTGTTAATAACAGCGGTGATGGACAAGACGATGCAGGAGAACTTGACTTTAGTGGTCTCCTGAAACGTAGGTGAGAACCAAGTGATGCAGTGAGCAGGTGTGGATTGCAAACCATTAGGTTCGCACACAGAGTCAGGTGTAGCATTAATAACTTCTTAAGAATTTCTGACCTTTCATTTTCATGTTTCTAACTACTTTTCACATAGTATAATATGTAAATGTTCAGTTAATTGTACCTTTAAGTATGCAGAAAAGAAACCTCAGATTTGAGTGCACTGGGAAAAAAGTGAGGCACAACCTAAAGAGACCAATAACATTTAGTTTACTTGATATTTATTTTGTGTTTGCATGGAGCGTAGAGGGGCCAGTTTCCTACACAGGGATGAGCAGTGCAGAAAATTGAGTCTGGTGCAAGTGTAAAAAACTGCAAGGGTTAAATTTACCTCTTTGCATACATCTTAATTTGATTTTCTAAGCATCCTGATACGAAAAATCATATATCATGCTATCAAACCATACACATTGTCATTAATTCTTTGTAGCTTTCTGTTTCAATACGTGCACATGAACTTTCAATGGTGTTTTATGCAATTTCAATGCTGTGATGGAAAAAAACTTGGGCACGTGTTTCTCTGGTTTGCCTTGAAATTCTGGTGTTAATAGTTATGCCTCTAGCTACTTCAGCTGTTAAACCCAGTTTAGTCTTTTAACAGGTTAAGACAAGATAGTTAACTCATCATTTTTTTCAATTTATCACAGAAATTCTATATGCTATGGAAATCAATGGCAACTGACCACAGAGAACTGGAAAAAGAACTAAATCCTTTATCTGCCACTTGATCTGAAAGAGAAAAACTCAATATACATTATTAATTATATAAAAACTTTACAATGGGCTCATGGGCTGTGATGGTGAGGATAGTACTTGAGCAACTAAAGCAAACAGGAAAGGCTTTAGGTTAAAGTAGGCAATGAAAGAATTGCCTGAACCAATTCAAATCCACCAGCTCTCTGTTTTTGTAATCTTCTCATCCCTAATTAGGATCTTCAGTTTGACTTTTTATCATACTAATATGACTTACCCTAACAGTTCTTATGACTGCCTGTGGGGTGTTTTGTTTGCAACATGGGAGTTGCATGGAAGAGGTCTTGGTGTTTTTGTGGAAAGAGAAATGTGATGTAAGAGTGATTATCACTTCACTAACAAGTAGCTCACATGTTTTGTAAGACAAATACTGTATAGCCATATAAACGTAGTATGACTATCATGTGGTTAATGGGCAAAGCAAACTTTTAAACGCCATGATTTGATATTGGTCAAATCAGGTCACCACCTCCTTGCTTCAGGCACTGAAATGCAGCCTCTTACTTCTGAGATTAATTGAATAAGACTGCTAATTAAGCCCCAGTGTGGACATTAATATCCATTTTTATGAAGGCAAATACATGTTTTCATTTCATTTTTTTCAAGAGGTAATGTTGCAGGCGCAGTCCTCCTCTTTTGCGTGGGTATATTACCAAAGAAAGAGCTAGAACTTTTCACCTGTGGTGCATAATACTTGAAATATGTTTTTTAAAAAAACCTAAATGGATAGAATCTACATACTGCCTATTTTCTAATTTCATGCCGGTCTTGCAGGAAGACAAACCAGTTCTTCTCTCAGTAAGCCACTCCCTGACTGGTTATGCTTCGTCAATGCAATGGATCAGTAACGGCACGAAATTCCAAAAGGCACAAGATCTCAAAAACACTCAAACATTTAGGTCCTTTTTTTTAAAAGTACATCTTTCAAAGAAATGCACATTTTCAGGGAAAAGATCTGAAAGCAACTTTGTGGAGAGATCAGTGTGCTTAGGAAATACCTAGCATTGTTTGCCCACTACCCACAGCAGAAACTATTGTGGTCTCAGAGCAAAGTTGGTTTGCTCCAAGTGTCAAAATTTGTTCTCCAGTTACACAAGAGGAAAAAAAGAGTCTGGCATTAATTATTTCAAGCTGGTTGAAAATCGGGATACTCTAACTGATCCTTTTCTCCACTACTGCCTGATTTAACGGGGTACATTATCTTGATTCCCACGGAGCATACCTCTCCTTAGCACGGACAGGCGTTGCATGGCAAGGGGCCAGCCCTGGGAGAGGAGAACACCAGCCCATGGGGTGTGTCAGCTTTTCCATATATTTGCAAGCTGATCTCTACTTGCCGCCATGCAGAAGGAATCTCACTGAAATGCCAGTGTTTGCTGTACATAGTCACCCTCCAAAAAGCATGAGCTTTAAATGTAAAAGCAATGAAACACAAAATTACACATCTGACACTGTCTAGCAATAATTCTGCAATAACAATGTAAGTAT
>Ga0065711_1043695_pt1 | contig 14572 bp, 7 predicted proteins | sample Hoacrofraction12_FD_59098 | JGI IMG/M metagenome (GOLD analysis project Ga0065711, IMG submission 59098) | Hoatzin crop microbial communities from Cojedes, Venezuela - Epithelial fraction 12 v2 (version 2) | ecosystem: Host-associated > Birds > Digestive system > Esophagus > Crop | place...
GTAGGTGACCCTGCTTCGGCAGGGGGGTTGGACTAGATGACCCACAGAGGTCCCTTCCAACCTCTACTATTCTGTGATTCTGTGATTCTGTAATTTCACACACTGCAAGCCAAAGAATTAAAAGTAAGAATGAACACTATCAAATACAATAATAAGTAACAAGTTGTAGGAAGTAGCATAGATGATTCAGTAAGCAGCGTTTTCTGGTTTGAATGTAAATTTGAGAAAACTCCCATCTTCATAAGAGTGTGTTTTTAGAAGTGTATTCATAGGCAATCAAAGTCAACACATACTTTCGCTTCTTAGAGCACCCAGTACGCTTGAAAGTCATCCATGGAACATCCTGAGGATAAGTTTATTTTTCCCTTTCTGCTTGCCTAAAGAAACCTTTAAACTCCAGCTTCTTCTGAATATAGGAAAGCAGTGCTGCTCTGTGCTGGTAAAATGAACAGCAGGTGTATTTACACGTCTGGTGGTACTGCAGGCTTGCCACAATTTCAGCATGACTAAATGATACAGTCTGAGTTTAGGGAAGCCTGTGCATCCTTAGACACAGATATAAAAGTTATCGAGAAGGAGGAAATAAACAGGGACCGGGATTTTGGGAAAAGATCAATCTCTCTAGTGGTCCCCCAGGATAAGCTGTAGCAAAGAGACAGCTTCACTGCATCAAGAAGCACATAGTTGCAGTCTGTGATCTGCTGCAAAGGAAAGAGATGTATACAGACCTTCTACACTGAAAGATGAGCAGGGAGAGCGAGAGACTAAATCTGATTTTATTGAATACCTACTCAGTACAGGAAAAAGTTTGAGGGGCTAGTACTGGACTCACAGCCCCTTACTGCTTGGCCATATTCTAATGCCTGGGATCGATAAAAAGCCCTTTGGGTAGAGAAATGTTTATGTTAGAGGTGTACTAATATTTTTTGCTCAGTTTGCTTCTGCCAGTTGCTGAAATATTGGTTTTACACAAACAATAAAGTACTGCTTCCTTAGACATATTTCATGTGTTTACAGACGTATACTGTACAACAAAATACTAGTGACTGAAGGACAGTGATGCTTTTCAGAAGTATCCTTGGGCTCCATGCCGGTATATCCTCTTAAATACACCTTCCTCTGTGTTCCACTCGCTGTTTGCTCTTTGTGTCCTCTTGAGAAGAAACTGAATGCCACGAGTTTTTTTTACGCAGGTAAGTGATTATTAGCTCTTACACTGACTGATTTGTAAAACATAAAAATAGAACTGCCTTTTTACTGACAGCTGGCTCAGATGAATGAGCTATATCCCATCTTTGGTGTTCTTAAATGCCTATAATGTGCTGCTTACTGGCAAAGCGCGTGCCTCATCTGCCTTTCCCAAGCTAGCTCTGAAAGGTGATAGGTACCTAGAGACAACACTCAGTACAGCAATAGACCCATGGGGAAAAACTGAGATTGATTTTTTTCATCTGTACTAGGGTTTTAGCATTTACACTGTTTTGCTAGTATTGCAACCCTATATTTGCACAGGATGTTTACAGTTATTATATTGGACATTTCTCATCTATATTTGCAGAACATGCTGATGGCTTTTTTTTTCCTTAAGAGTCAGCTGTTATTTTTCCCCTCCTAGGGAATGACAATGATGCTATTTTAAGTACAGGCTGGTACTCATGGTCAAAAGACTCATTTCACTGACATCCCACAGTACATTTCTGCTTACAGCACACTGTCTTGCTAACTCGAGACTTTTAGAAACACATAACATTTCTTGTGAAGAATTCATGGCAAGGTTAATGTGAAAACTCTACCAGCAAGATAAAACCCTATCCTATCATCCTCTCTCTCCTTGAGCGATACCTGTCCCTGAAATCGAAAGCCTGTTAAGCCCCAAATTTCAGGGCAGCGTTGTTCCCAACTTTTTTAGGCCTAACTCCTCAGCAAACTCCACATATCTTCCAAATATTTGTACTTACTCTTCCAGATGATACCTTTAAAGACACGAGTGTGCTTTGTAGCTGCTTAAATAAAACACTGCTACAGAAGTCTGGAGCAGCTGTATATACTATGTATACTTTCTAGAACAGGAAGCCATATTTTTTTTTTTCAGCTGACTATACCAGCAGCTACCAAAGGGGTGAAGACATCAGTTTCAGTCCTCCTTATTGAACCTTTAAGGAAAGCTTCTATTCCATCCATCAGCCAGGAGGGCAGTCTGCTAGTAAGCACTGAGGGTGCTGATCTCAGCTAGATACTCTTTTCAATCTGTCGCTTGCTGTAAATAGGATTGTCCTAAAAGAAAAAAAACTTTGAAGCATAGAAGAACTACACTGCTGTGCTTTTGTATGACTTCATTTTCAAAGAGAAAACCAATTGATCATAGTACACAGTGGAATGTAACTCAGAGTCTCTCCCACTGAACTGGTTCTCAGATTCACAGGTACTACAAGAAAGCTTCCCTTTTTCTGCCTGTGGATGGAGGCATGCAAGTGTATTGTGGATACGCATCCCCTTAACCACAAATACAAATCTCAGTGCACCAGAACCTAATTGGGTAGGAGAAGAGGGGCTACGTCTTTAAGGGAAGATAGTGTCTGAAACCAGAAGCCACAGCTTCTCATTGCCACTGGTAGCGACATATCTGTATAAGTGATTAAATCTGTAATATGTTTAACAAGTTGTATATTTTCCCGCAGCTCCGAAGCACAGCCTACAAATTCTACCAGAGCAATCACTCTTCTAAGCATCCTTCTACCTCCCAAGTAATGTTTAAATCAATTGTTTTTTTGTGGAAAAATAGCAGAATGATGTATGGCTGAAGATAGTAATCTCTGGGGAAAAGACATAAAATAGTAACCTCTTTCATGTTTTGCCATAGAAGAGTGCCCTTGATTGAAAGTGGGTGTTTTTTTTCTTTACAGTCTAACTTATAAAACTTTGAACAACACAGATTTGGCTATGGCCTGCTGGAGTGTGGTGGGTTGACCCTGGCTGGATGCCAGGTGCCCACAAAAGCAACTCTATCACTCCACCTCCTCAATGGAACAGGGAAGAGAAAATATAACAAAAGGCTCGTGGGTTGCAATAAGGACAGGGAGAGATCATCCAGCAATTTCTGTCACAGACAAAACAGACTTGACTTGGGGAAACTAACTGTATTTATCACCAACCAAATCAGAGTAGGGTAATGAGAAACAAAACCAAATCTTAAAACATCTTCCCCCTCCCTTCCCTTTTTCCCAGGCTCAACTTCACACCATATTTCTCTAACTCCTCCTTGTCAGCGGCGCAGGGGGATGGGAAATAGGGGCTACAGTCAGTTCATCACACATTGTGTCTGCTGCTCCTTCCTCCTCACACTCTTCCCCTGCTTCACTGTGGGGTCCCTCCCACAGCAGAGAGCTCTCCATGAACTTCTCCAGTGTGAATCCCCCGCAGGGTGCAGTTCTTCAGGAATAGGCTGCTCCACATGAGTCCTCCACAGAGTCACAAAACCTGCCAGCAAACCTGCTCCGGCTTGGGCTCCTCTCACTCCACGGGGCCACAGGTCCTGGCAGCAATCTGCTCCAGCGTGGGCTCTCCACAGGGTCACCGCCTCCTTTGGGGATCTGCCTACTCTGGCATGGGGTCCTCCTTGGGCTGCAGGTGGGTATCTGCTCCACCATGGACCTCCATGGGCTGCAAGGGGACAACCTACCTCACCATGGTCTTCTCCACAGGCTGCAGGGGAATCTCTGCTCCAACGCCTAGAGCACCTCCTCCCCTCCCTTCTTCATCAACCTTGGTGTCTGCAAGAGTTTTTTCTCTAACATATTCTCACTCCTCTCTCTGACTGTTGTTGCACATCAGTGTTTTCCTCTTCTTGAATACGTTATCACAGAGGTGTTACCACTGTTGCTGATGGGCTTGGACTTCGCCAGCTGCAGGTCCATCTTGCAGCCGGCTAGCATTGGCTCTATCAGACACGGGGGAAGTTTCTGGCAGCTTCTCACAGAATCCATCCCTGTAGCCTGCCAGCAACCAAAAACCTTGCCATGTAAACCCAGTATGTAGATGGGCTGCTGTGGAACCGCACCCATCTCATCACCATAAAGTTTTTCCTGCTGACAGAAATTTTGTCCATTTCCTCCAGTTATTGCTATACCTCAGACACGCCAAGGATCTCCTCTGTTGGAGCTTACACCACTGGGAAGATACTATGCTATTCCTTACACCTTAAGTAGTGTCTTAGGCAGTTTAGTTCTTGTTCTTTCCTCCTAAAGCAGGCTACAACAGTTTCTTCAATTCTGTTCACTAGGTTGCCTTCCTTTTTCTTCTATTAGCAGCTGAGTGATGCACACGCACACGTGACAACTCAGGGAGTGTAAATACACAATTGTTTTTCTTTTTTGAGGTTTGGTATAGGCAGTAGCTCTGGAGATACAGGTGAATTTTGAATCATCAGAGTTTTAGGGAATTATTTTCTTCTCCTAAGAAATTCTAAACTTCCCTTTTTCCACACTGGAATAAAATCCAGATTTCTTTGGTGATATTCTGTCAGCAATTTCAGATTAATTCATCTACGTGTCCCCAGTAATGTTGTACCCACAGAGCTACAGAGACAGTTTGTATTGTACCGTTCAAACAATTCTATCCCCGGTGAAAAATTAGATGCTCATTAGTGCTAATGAGGCAGCCTAGAAAGCTAGGAAACTCAATACGTGTTTGGAAAATGCCTGGCTTGACCCAAAATAAATTAGGAATTTGAACATGAAACTTCTATACCCTTTCACCTCTGAGGGTGTTAGAGGTGGACCGAGATGCTCTCTGTTTCTAAGATCTGTTGAAGTTGTTCCATATTTTTGTAGAAATGAACCAATATCAACACTTGCTTCACCAAAACAACATGGAACTTCTTAAAAATTCTGTGATAGAGTTACACCATAGATAGACATGCTTTAGTATTTTTTTGGAATAAGTTCTTTTATATTCACCTTCCCTTTTCAGTATGCATAATTGAAAAAAAGGTAATAGTCACATGAGAGCATTGGTAGATTCTTTCATGTTTACCAATGGCATGAAACTGGCAGCTCACCATCATCATCTCCCTTCTTCCTTGCCATCCTTGTTTGATAACTTTTTTTTTTAAGAACATGATAGAGGCTTGGAGATCTCTAACTGTCAAATTTGGCTTGAAATCGCTTGAACAGTCAAAAGTTTATTGGAGCAGGAGACGAACAGACAATGTGATCACATAAACCTTATCTTCAAAGGACAGCAGGAAAAAATATGCCATTTAAATTTAAAAAGCTGATTCTTATCTAATCTTAAAAGGACTTTAATCCAATTTGGAGGAAAAAGAAATCTGCCTTGATCTATTCATCAGGTGTTGCTTTTCCTTACTGATGATGGTTCTGCTAAACTTTGATTGTAAAAGTATTTTGAAAATACTCAAATTATAATAAGAAGAGTAGAAATTAGAAAATTTGCTTAATTAGTATTTAGTCCATTGTACTTCAAAATTCTGTTTTGAAATATTTTTTTGTGTGTTTCAGTAAAAGGAAACTGTAGATTTTCCATTATTTTCTAGATAATAATCAAATCACCATTTCTTTTAAATATATAAAAATCTGTGTTACCCAGACTAAACCTTGGCATTAAGTCCTCAGAAGCAAGAGGTATGTTAGTGCATGAAGGATACTTCCAGGGAGGAAGGGACTTTCTCCTTCCTGTCCCTGGTGTGGAACTTTCCCAGACAAAAAGGACAAGGCATGCATGATGTGATCTGACTGCAATCAGCCACACACTCTTGCATTCAGGTTTTCTTACATGCTAACATATATTGAATTTTCCTTTCTTTCCCTGTTTTTTTTTCTTTTTTTAACTGGAAGTATTTTCAGTTGTCATTTATATTATAACTGGCTGGGATGAATCCAGCAATACATATTGAGTGCCAGTATTCTAAATCAACTCTTGTTATTTGACATTATTTTTTGATTTCTTGATATATATTATTTCCCTCTTATTTATTTATTTCTGGCTGACATACACCAGCACTCATCTGAACATGCTGATCAGCATAAGCTGCTCTCTGTAATGAGGCTTTTTTAATTAAAAGAGATTAAGATGAGTTATTTACATGAAATCAGCTTTGCTACTAAGAAACCTTTATTGGTATTTACATGATTGCCTTCTGCACATTTGCTTTTATAATTATACACGTTAGCTCTTAATGGAATGAAAAGGGCACTAGGACCCAATGTTTTTAATCTGCTATCATTTGCATCCCGAAGTTGCCAAATAGGTGCTCAGCTAAAGGCACTTTTTCAGTGGAATTGTTAGCACAGGTTTTGTTCATCTGATCTTGAAGGTACAGTTGTACTTGTGTCTATTTTAAATTGTACTAAATGAAAAAAAGAGGAAAGAAACTTATTAGTAACTAAACCTCCTTTGCAAAGACAATACTTCTAAACAACAGCAAACAAAAAGAAGAACTACCTGCAGTTCAGCACGGATCCCTTTAAATTTAGTGAAGTTCTCTGACAGAATAACAGACTTTGCCACAGAATGAAAGTGTTTTGAGAGGAGGCAATTATGCTCATAGGCCAGCTTGAAGTTTCTTTTTTTTCCTTAGTAAAAGCACTGTAAAAGGGGTCAGAACTGCAAAACTAGAATCTCTGAAAAAGAATGATTGCTGGGTTTAGATGTTTAAGACATATAGGAAAGTAATTTGGGAAAAAAAATGTCAGCTTTGTTATACTTCAGCTGAGAGGAGAACGTGATGTTGACATCCAACTGCTTTATTAGTTGTACTCACTCTGCCACCCTAAATACATCTCATTAGTTACCCTGAGGTGAGTGAATTCAGAATTGCTTCCCTCTATATTGAAATACATTACTACATGCCTGAAGAGTCACTTGAACAGTAGGACAACACTCTTTATTTACATGAGAGGCGCATAACCACAATGCCTGTAGGCACTTTCACTAAAGCTTAAAAAATAGACTGACCTCAGGAAACAATCTGCATTCAAAATTAAATAGTTCTAACATAGGGCTAGTTTTAAACCCCTCCGACACACACCCCTCTCCCCTATCCACTCCCTCCCACCAAACAGCCCCTCTTCCCCTGCCCAAACATCAGAAAGGGCTGAGAGGTTTGCAAAATGATCCCGTCGTGCTCCTTGTTTTTTGGTGTATCTGGTGATGCAGCCTCAGAAAGCCCACTTTGGAATTTGAGACATTTTCGAAGCAACCAGAGAATCTGGTGGACTTAGGTGGAGTTGCTTCTCAGTTTTCAGCAAGAACAAATACATCTCTCTTTGGAAATTAAAAAGAAAAGAGAGAGAGAGGGTGCGAGAGGTGGAACAGAAAGCTGTCAATGTCTTTTGCTCAACAGCTGGTGAAAATACCCTATTTACTTCCTTCTCTATCTGTACCTGCCAAAAATTGATCCTAATGTAGAAACAATTTGAAAATTTTTTTTTACCTTGCTTTTTAAAAGAAAAACTAAATGGAATTTTTGAGTATTTCCAATCAGCTCTCATTCTAAGCAGCCATAAAGTAGTTTATATGACCAGCCCTTATGGTTGGATTTTCAGATACAGAACCTGTGAACTATCTGTAAAACTAAATGAACTTCCATCCTGTGATTTAAATGCAGTGCAGATCACTGCAAAAGTTAACCTGTGTCTGACTGTGGAATTTCAACTTACTTAGTGCTTTTGGGGACTGAACCTTTACCATCCTCTAGAGTATGGACTAAGGCTTTGGCATTCATCTGGACTTCCCTTAGACAGGTCACATCTACAGCAGTCAGCCAAAGTTTGGTAGCTATGTAGCCTCCTAAAGAAAATCAAAGAGAACAATAATCATATAATAACATGTGGCACAGGAGCGTGAAAACTTCTGCTGTTTGATACCTCTCTTAGGAGGCCCACCTTTGAAAACAGAGGTTGCTGATATGCTCCTCGGCAACTTAGGGGTTGTTGAGGAGCAGCCACAGACCTCATTAATTTTTAGAAATCACTTGTGACACATAAAGCGTACTGCAAACATACGAAGTATCACGAAGAAACCATCCATTCTTGCCAAATCTCAAATCCTCTAACCCTCCCTGCTCAACTTTTCAAGGCCATCAATCAATAAAACCGTAAAACTCATGATTACATTTCATATATGCATAAAATATGGGTTGTTTACAACATCCTGCTTGTCATGCAATTAAAAATCTGCAGACGTTCATAAAACTTAGGGTAGAAGAAACAGTGCAGATCTGAAACCTTCCGTAAACATCCATCTGTCCATCATATAATAGAGACGAGGAGAATGCCTGCAAACAAATCCTGGCAAGGAAGGACGAGGAAGAATTGATGGCCCAGGTTATCTGGGACTCTCAATAGTCCCTGCAACAGCACTGTGGGTCAGAGCAGATGTCACACGTGCATTGACAGAATCTCACTGGTACGGATCTTTATGTCTTAAAGATCTGCCTGCTTAATATCATGAAAACAATCACTCCTGGGCCTCTTTTACAAGATGAAGGAAATGCTCACAGCAAATAGCAGTAAATAGTAGCTACGGTAGTAAAACAGGAGACATATTAAATCCATAAGAAGGCCCAGTAGAGAACAAATGAACAATTATACTGTGGACCTACTGGGTCTCTGCAAGAGACAGGTGCTATTTTATAGACTGCATAAAGATCTCTCAGTTTTATGCTAGCCTGGGAATTAACTCACCATCTTCATGAAAAGGCTTCTCTGCTAATTAATCAACAGAATAGACAGATTTGATTGCCTAGGTTTTCCTTAAAAAAAATTTTAAACCCAACAGAAATCCTGAATCAACAAACTTTTCTCAGTGATTTCAACTGCTGATTGTAATCTGAAGTGCATTAGCATTACACAGTACAAGATTTTGTGACACTTCTGGTTTGTATAAACATGACATGGCAGAGAATAGATATGGGCAATAATGGAGGAAAACTCAGAATGGCAGCTTTTTGAAAAAAACTCAGTTTCTAAAAATCTACTCTGTCTTTCTCTTTTAATAACCTCCATAAAAAAGAAGGTAGACTGGAAATGCTAACCATAAAAGAGGTAAAAGCATTTTACAGTATTAAACTCTGAATACATGGGGGTTAATGGTATTACAGAATATACAGGTTTAGGTGCTGACTGCACAGAAAAATAGTAATCCACTATGATACCACCCCATTATCTTTTGCTTATTATGCTTTTAAAAGAGAAAGTAACACAGGAAAGAACAAAAGGATCAACTGAAATAACAGAGCTTGATTTGGTCAATGACATAAAACCCGCTCATTATTTACAGCTTTAGATAAGCATTCAGTGCCCAGTTTGTAAGGCTTAAATCATGATATCTTGTGATTTGCCATATCTCAGAATAAGACACATTTGATTACACAATGCTGAGACACCACACAGATTGTTACTAATACTCCACGGGACGGAGGATAAGCTTACTTTGTGCAAGTAAGGAAAAAAGATCTTAAAAGATTGCCAGCTCCTTCAACAGGAGTACTCCTCCATGGCTGGGGAGAAGACATCTCTAAGAGATGTTGTTGTTTTTTTTGAATACTTTAAAATTAAAGATGATGTGATCAAGCTGACTGAAGTATTATGTTCACACTTCAGTACATGCTCCTTAGTAACTTATTGGTTTTACAGTTCTGGTACCAGGGAAGCTTGAAAATTCACTAATATGGATGCTGTGAAATTTCAAAGATCTCCTCCCCCTCCAGATATAAGTGTCATCTCATCAACTTAAAAGTAGCTGTACACCGCAGCACTACACCACCAGAAGATCTGTCAGTCTCTGAAAGAACTGTGGCCTTTAGGCAGGGACACCTGAGACTTTTGATGAAACAGGAGGATAAACAATTTGATGAATAAATAATTAACACATAATTAAAGCATTATTAAAACAGACTTGCATTGGCTCTGTGCATACTATGGCTCTGTTAGTACTTTCCTGAGAACTAAGTGGCCCAGCTTGCTAACTTTTTGCATTGTGTGTGCAGATCTTTGCCATCAAAATGTTAAAAATAAGATGCTACCTGTTGAAAAGAGTAGTGTCTTTTGAACTATTGTAAATTAACACATATATAAACTTTAATCAAGACCTAAACCCATTCTTTTTCAAATTATAACATCTTACCATAGTTAAATAAATTTCTTCCTATTTGCGAAGTCTCCTTCCCTACAGAAAAATTGTTGAATTCACAGCTCACCCACACACGAATTAAGAATATCAACATTGCAAAGAACTAACTAAACCTGGTGCAACAGATAGGTTCCACAAGATCTAAATTGCTATTTCTGCATATGCACAAGTAATTAAAAATGTTTTATAGAGGCCATGAATCTATGAGAGCCTTCCAAATACTCTGGACATCAGAAATGGGGAGAGGCAGATTTGATGCTCTTCTTTCACCATGAAATTATGCATAGAAGGTCCTGACAAGCCACAGTATCTCTGCCTGCACAGAAATGGGATAGCACACTTTTGCTCCTCACTGTGAATAGGATATGTGCATATACGTATTACATTTCTCACATCCTGTGGCAATGTGTAAACACAGAAGAAAGTGAAGAGCTGTTTAAAAGCTCCTCCACTCAGAACCAGTGTGCACAAATTGCTCTGATTCCTGTCACCCAGGAACTGTAAGGACTGAGGCTGTATTTAGGCATACACAGAAAGTGAAATGGAGAAAGACTCTTCTCTTCTACTCCACTCTGGTGAGACCTCACCTGAAATCCTGCATCTGGCTCTGGAGCCCTCCGCACAGGAAAGATGTGGACCTGCTCGGGCAGGTCCAGAGGAGGCCACAACAGTGATCTGAGGGCTGGAGCACCTCTCCTGTGAGGCAAGGCTGAGAGAGCGGGGGCTATTCAGCCTGAAGAAGAGAAGGCTCCAGCAAGACCTTATTGCAGCTTTTCAATATATAAAGGGAACTCGTAAGAAAGACGAAGAATGACTTTTTACCAGGGCCTGTAGTGACAGAACAATGGGTGATGGTTTCAGTTGAAAAGTGGTAGATTTAGATCAGCTACAAGGAAGAAATTCTTTTTTTGTAAGGCTGGAACAGGGTGGCCACAGAAATTGTGGCTGCCCCCTCCCTGGAGGTGTTCAAGGCCAGGCTGGATGGGGCTTTGAGCAACCTGATCTAGCGGAAGGTGTCCCTGCCCATGGCAAGGGGTTGAACTAGGTGATCTTTAAGGCCCCTTCCAACCCAAACCATTCTATGATTCTATACCACCTCTTGCTTTCTTGACCATGCATCTTTTGTGAACTGAAGATAAAAATCTGTACCTTCTTTGCAACTTCAATACAGTTTCACGAAAGTTAGTTCTCTGAACACAACTTTTGTAAATTTTCTAAATGTACCTTTTGAACATAAAGGGAGGTAGAGTCAGTCATTCTTAAAAGTGGAAGGAGTCTGTATTAAAAAATACCACAGCTGTAGAAACTAATTAAAACAGCTTATAAGACCTCTGCCCTATCTTATCTTTGTATTTCAGAGAATAGATATCACAAACATCTTGAAAACATTACAACTATTTCACAAGATTGATGGTAATGTATTTGCTAGACCTGGTTGCAAATCCCTAGCAAAACAACAATCTGACATAAAATCCTATATCACTGAGTCTGAAACATTTCATTCAAATCAATGGCAGGAGGGATTCCTGAGGAATTTGCTCCAGAGCACCATACCCTGAAAACTGCTAAGTCCAGGACTCAAGGACAGACATACCCTTGCATATAACCCTGCAGATATGACACTCTGCATTTGTTCACTGCGACAGCCTTAGTTTCACAGCTGCTAGCAGCAATGATTTTGACAAGCAGAATAATTTCATTGAGCAGCTGCAGTATCCATGGCTTTTTTGGGTCACCAGAAAAATAAAGTTTAAAAAAAAAATCCAAACTTTATTGTTTCATCCTGATTTGGACACACACCATATCAAGAGAAAAGAAGGGGCGAGTAGAGGTAATGGCAGTTTTCTGGGCACCCAGAAGAACCTGGTTTCCAGCCAGCTCCAAAAACCATCTCTCGGCAGAGGGTCCAGATTAACAAGTGTTGGTCCTCAAATACAGCATTTGACAATTTTACTAAATGAATCCTCAAGACACAAAATTCTGGATCTAATGTAACTGCACGCACTTTCAGCTTGGAATCTCCATCTAGATATATCTGCTTTAATTAACATGTCTTCATCCTCTTCAGAAATATGCCAGTGTAATATCAAGTGAAGTGCTGTAAGTCAAAATCAGCCCTCTACTTCTTTCTCCTGGACTTTCCAAACCACTTCCATTCCCTTAGTCAATACTACCTTGTATCTATCTGCCCTTCTCTTACCATCTCAAGATTCTAGTTTAATTCACTCCCTTAAGAAAGAAGCAGAAATATGCTGTGTCATACACATTTTCTATCAGATAGAGAAAAGAATATAGGGGGGCTAATAGGTGCTGCCGCTAATTTATGAAATTATAAGTACAACATAAGGTAATAAGAAAGTGCAACTGAACCTTTTAACATGTTCATCCTTTTAAACACTTATCGGGGATCATGGGGATCTTACTACAGGCTATGCTATAGGAAACCGTAATTAAAATGAGGAAAAAAAAAAGAATAACAGATGTGACTCCTTCTTAGAGAAAGTGAAAAAAATGAGGAAGGCAGACAGCAGAGGAGGGAACAAGCAAGCAAACCATAGTTACTTCAGCTACTCAGAGACACAGCTTTCCAAAACAAGCTTGTGAAAATGCAGGGTGGCTTTTAAGACAAGTTGAGTGTTCCGTTTTAATCTTGGTTAGTACAAAGAATTCACAAATGGTCAAATATGAGTAATCCTTATAAGAGAAGCTATTTTAGTTGCTTAAAAGATGTCATGAAAGGAAATGTCTTGTGAGGGAAATCAATGCATATTAAGAATTTTACATTCAATTTTAATTTACTGTACTTCTCCATTTGCAAGATTATAATGTGGTTTTGTCTTTAGGAATCTATCCCCAAAGTTTTCTTGGATTTTAGCAGGAGATACACATAACATTTAAGTAGTAGCATGATTGGAAAGACATAGGGTAAAATTTTCATAGTGCTTTGACAAACATCCTTCTACCACTAGGCATCAGTGTCCTAGTGAAGACAGTAGCTGCAGAAACAGGGCCGTGCTGGTGGAATAATTTTTGGTGCTGTATGAGGTCTTTTAGGATTTATATTTTCTTGCCACTTTGGCTGTCTGAAGGAAGCCAGAGGAAATGAGATCAAAGCCCTGAGAGAGGAATGCCTCTAAAATTGAGGGACAGGAGCAGAAAATGCTGGTTCCTTCATTCACAAAGATTTATATTCTTCCCCTATCAGAGCTTCACTGGCAGTGCAACATGACTTTCTCCTTACTCGTAAGTCTGTGCTTACCTACAGGTTTCATTAGCAGATTGAGGAACGGAGTGGAATAAATGCTAATTTTGCTGTAATAACCTATACCATTTATCTGATGTGACATTAGAAATATACGAATATTCATGACTTCTTTGCTTTATGATATTTTCTACTTCTAATTGTGTGCAAAGTTTCAAGAGTTTGCAGTCTTAAGAACTACTGGCTGGAAGCAGACACCTCCTGGCAGCCCTTTTTCAAGAGAGCTATGAATTCCGTCTCCTACAAAGAAACAAATCTTTAACTTGTACTTCTAAAATTTAAAAAAAGAAAGCAACCGTAGTGCACCTGATTTGTCAAACACCTCCTTTAAGATCACCCTTCCTCCTGTTTTCCTCTGTGCCTCACTCCCCAAGAAGAAAACCTGCATTTTAAATTCATATGTAGAGTTACAGAAATGTTTGTATTGCAGCTCCCTGCTTTCTGTAAAACCACTGAAAACCTCACATAACAAGTAAAAGTGTACTTGGATTTCAGGAAGCTTTTTGACAAAGTCTTTCGTCAGAGGCTGTACAGAAACCAATCTGCCTTGGGATAATAGCGAAAGCTTGCTTATACATTAATAACTGCTCAAGAAACAGGAAATGAAGGCTCTGTGTGACACAAGCCCTCTAGTGTAGCTTTGACATTATTTTATTACTACAGCCTATGCTGGAAAAGGAGTAGGTAAATGAAATCAGCTCCTTATTGGAGAGAGCTAGAGAAGATCTGAGATCCATTTGATCATAATTGACTACAGTGTTTCCTTTTCAGTGTGGGAAAAAGAGCAGAAATATGTCTCTGAGGTAAGAGTGTGTGTGTGTGTGGTTGTTTTTTGAATGTGTTTTTACATCATTTTGTGTGCTGTTTGATTTGTTATTTTTTTCCATGGAATTTCTCAGGTAACAAATAAAACCTCCTCAGGTTGACATTAAAAACCCAAATTACCAAAATATTTTCTTGCATTGCTTTGAAACAGGATCCCTTTTACCTTGGAACCTATGAAAGTGTTATTGTCAAAAAAAACTCAATTCCTGTATTTATTTGTCCAGGGTGACACAGGTCACTGCTTTGACTGAGTTTCTAGACACTATGCTCATCAATTCAGTCTTAATCCAATTCTTACAATCAGCCACTGGCAGCTGATCTTTTTTTTTTTTTTTT
>Ga0065711_1043696_pt1 | contig 14571 bp, 10 predicted proteins | sample Hoacrofraction12_FD_59098 | JGI IMG/M metagenome (GOLD analysis project Ga0065711, IMG submission 59098) | Hoatzin crop microbial communities from Cojedes, Venezuela - Epithelial fraction 12 v2 (version 2) | ecosystem: Host-associated > Birds > Digestive system > Esophagus > Crop | place...
CCTGGACAAGGTCCTGTGCAGCCTGCTGTAGGTGACCCTGCTTTGGCAGGAGGGTTGGACTAGATGACCCACAGAGGTCCCTTCCAACCCCTACTATTCTGTGATTCTGTGATTCTGTGATTCTGTGATTGCACTTGTATCACATTGCATTAAGTTAAACATATTCTGTGATGTGATATAATTTGATGTGACCTGACCAAACCAGATGAAAATGTCATGTTGTATCACTTATTTTAAGACAAAAAAGTTGCTACACTTTAGTTTTCTTTTAATTACATTCAGAAATTATTTACGAAAATTTAAACCGGTCCTCTTAAATGTGTCAATTTCTTACAGTCCTGTGACAAACAGTCTACTATAAGGTTCAGATCTATACATTTTAAAAAATCACTTACTTTATATATATCATATAACTTCTACTCAGTTGTTAGACATTCTATAGGATAATCCACTAATTCTACACGTGCGACTATTTTCTAAGCTAATAAGCAGCGCTTATTTTGAGAAGACTCATTGACTGACAAAAAATTTTGCAAATACAAATTCTCAGTTGGAGTTCAAGTGGCAGTATCAATTTCTATATGCAATACTTTGCCACTTTATAGAAGTGCAGAGTTGGGATTGCAATCCTTTGTTCAGGTCTGGATGACTGTGTTATGATTCTGCTGTTAAAACCTTTTGACTTGTAGACATTCTTAGCAAGTAGGTAGATGTTTTACAAATTCCTACAAGCCATGTACTTTGCTGTCTAAAATTTTAAATCATCCCGCAGTACTATTTGAGAAGAAAAATACTGAAAAAATGGGTAAGGGAAACAGTCACTGACTCCTTGCTGGCAATTAGTGGTATTGTGCCCTGTTTTTTCAGTATTTGGGCCATTGAGAATCTCAAAAATAATAGCTGCTATCCTGTTGATTGTCCAAAGACTAGGACTGCATTGTTAGTATTTCTGCAGGCAGCTTGATGTAAATATGGGGCTTTTACAAGATTTGCTGGAATGAAACAGTGATTTAAAAGTCCCCAATTATTCTGGTTACTGCACAGAAATGGACATGGTCCTTCAGCAGCTCGCTTGAGAGGTAAGCTTACAGAAAGACACATCCTAGTCCTATGCGTTCACAGACCTGCAGCAGTCTACTTGGATAGGTAAAAACAGATGAGCTGTCTGATAAAGGCATGTCATTCAGCTCTAGTATGAGAGACTTACACCTCTCTACTGAGATTTTTTGGTATTCTTTGGTACTAATATATTCTGATTTTCTTCCCTTAAGTAAAGCACGACACTGACGGAGACACAAAGCTTTGACTCAGCGAGAGCTGATTTACATTCCTTTACTTTCGTACAAGTAGAAGAATTTGTGTTTGTCTGTACACAACCATGCAGACCTGTTTTCCAAAGGCCACAGTGCAGCTGGCAACACAACATTTACAGTGCATGGAGAAGTTTATAAGTCATGATGATATCAGGGAAAAAAGACAGCATCCAGGAGATTTTAGGAATACTTTGTATATCATAAAACAACATTCTGAAAGTCCTTAGGTTGGAAGGTTATGAACAGTTGATTACACAGATAGAAGTCTTTCCAGAGTGAATCTCCAAATGGCTGTTACTGTGTGATGTAAACTGAAAGATGTGGTCTGGCTGTCTGGACTCCATATTCCCGATCTCCTCACTTGTGAGGAAGTGTAACCATGTAGCCTTGTAATACAGTATTGCCAGTGCTAGTTACAGGTCATAAGCTCTGTACTATTTGCATAACCTTGGGACAGAGGCTTGTTGGGTCTGCTCTGACTGGCTTTATCTTTCCCTGATTTCAGGTCTTACTTGATTTCACTGTGAAAGACCCTACATAGAAACAAAAAAAATACTTGTGGAAGAGGAATTTGGCACCATGAGTATCTTATTCCTCCCAGAAAAGGGGCTCCAGATGTTGACAACTTGTAGTAACACCTCCCTCACCAGCATGTTCCCGGGTATTGATCCTGATCCGTATCCTGGGCTGCATCTAAAGCAACATGGCCAGCAGGTCAAGGGAGATGATTCTACCCCTCTACTCTGCTCTGGTGAGACCTCACCTAGAGTACAGCATCCAGCTCTGGGGCCCTCAGCACAAGAAGGACAAGGATCTATTAAAGTGGGTCCAGAGAAGGGCCACAAAGATGATCAGAAGGCTGAAACACCTCTCCTATGAGGAAAGGCTAAAAGAGTTGGGGTTGTTCAGCGTGGAGAAGAAAAGACTCCAGGGAGACGCTATTGTGGCCGTTCAGTTCTTAAAGTGAGCCTATAGGAGAGATGGGGAAAATCTTTTTAGCAAGGCCTGTTGTGACAGGACAAGGAGTAATGACTTTAAACTAAGGGAGAGTAGATGTAGACTGGATAGAAGGAAGAAATTTGTTACCATGAGGGTGCTGAAACACTGGAACGGGTTGCCCAGAGAGGTAGTGGAGGCTCCATCCCTAGAAGTATTCAAAACCAGGCTGAATGGGGCTCTGAGCAACCTGATCTAGTTGAAGATGTCCCTGTTCACTGCAGGAGGGGTGGGCTAGATGACCTCTGAAGGTCCTTTCCAACTCAAAGCACTCTATGCTTCTATGAAAGCCATGGTGAAACCACTGATCCTAGGACCCAAAGCATCAGCAGAAGGGAGAGCATAACACCAGGAAAAGGATAGAAACAAAGATGTATGTGTGTTACTATTTTAATTATATTGCTGCTGGTTTTGTACCTGTTTCTCTATTCTACCTGTCTGGTTATTTTTTTGTAATAATGACATCTAGAGTAATGATAATTCCTGAATTAGACTGTAAAGATTTCCACTATATTGAGAATAATTTCTTGCACTCTTTTATGTGTAGTATGTGCTTCCACTTTGTCCGTAAACAAGATTTTGAACATAACAGAAGAAACTGTTCTGTTGGTGATCATATAGTTTCTTCATAAAGTCTCCTGTGGATTTTTGTTGTGGGTTACCTAATGCCCATGTATATTAAAAGAGCAACTGCCATGACTGCTCATTTTAGACCTTTCATTTAACTCAAACTTCCCAGTAATGTGTTTGTAGGTTAATCCGTAGGACTCAAAATTAATAGTTGGAAGGAAAAAAAAATCAGTGTTGTAAGTCTGGCCAGGGTCAAAGAGAGCATATCTTGTGGTGTCCATGCTACTACACTATTTAGCAACTTTCCACCAAAGAGGAAACAAAATTGTCTTTTTCTACAAATCTAAGAGCTAACTACCAGCTCAGAAAGGTAAGTACAACTAGCTAGAAGCCGATGAGCAGCAATACTAATGTCTTAAAATAAAATTATTGTACATTAATAAAATTTTCTCATGTGCTAAACGTATGTTTCCATGATGTTGGCGGTGGATAGCACGAACATATATTTTATAAAAAAAGATAAAAATCCTTTTAATTATAACTGTTCTATGGAGTATTAATGCTCCCCAACTTTTAGGTCTAACCTAAATGCAATAAATTCACAGTTATTTCAGTGACTGTAGCTGTGAAAAAACTCTGCTTGTAAAGAGAATTTCTTAGCCCAGTCAGTAGTTAGTTGAGTGCCAATGAATCAGCATTTCCCAGTGTATTATATGTAGAATAAAAGAGAAGATACAACTTGAAATGAAGCATGTCAAACGTTGACCCTGAGGTCAACACGTTTTCCTGAATTTGGAACAACCCAAATGGCAGAAAAAAATCAGTTAAAATGTCCCTGCTTGAGGATTTGTCTTTCTGTTTATGCCAGCTGAAGTTGAGTTGTAAATTAAGATAATAACTTACAAACCCCAACAGAGGAGGAGAAGCCAAAGGCAGACACATCCACAAAGTATATCATGAGTAGAGAAACATGACTATGATTTTTTTTTTTTATTTCACTGAGCTGAATTATCATGAGATAGATTGATATCATGAATGGACACCAATCCCCACTTTTTTTGCCTCTGAGTAGTAGTGGTTTCAGTAGGCTCCATATAGACATAGGACTACTAGATTTGGATTTACATGTTATACCCATGGGTTTCGGTCTGAAAATTTGCTGACAAAGAATGAAATATATCGATATTTATAACCTCATATGTGACACTCATGGCTCTTCCAATGCTACTGCATCTAATAATCGGATCTTTAGAAATCTGAGGTTAACTAGCCAAGAGATCTTTCCATGATGATAAATTCACTGTTATTTCAAAGACACATCAGAAATCAAGAAACAAAGCTCTGTGTTAACCATATATAGAAGTAAGGCAAACAGTAATTTTGATAGATGTAGCTGAAATAGCATTAATAAGGCATTTTAGTGATAGCAGATATTGGAATATGTTACAACCTGCGAAACAGAGATGTGCAAAGTGCCTTTATTTATCCTGATGGTGGCAAACTCTGGTAACTACTGACCCATGCAGAGCATAAATATTATTTTACCGTAGGTCGCAGGAAGCTGCTTCTAAAATACAGCATTTCTTTGAGATGAATCTGACAGAATTTGACATGCATAAAAAGTACACAAAGAGTATGTATGTAGCATGCATCACTGTGACATTCACACAGATAGTCTGGGTTTGGCAACAGTTTGGTTATGTAGGCTTCTTTTGACATTTAAGCAGAAGCTAAGAATCTTTCTGAAAGGAGATGGGGTTGCTTGCCAGATACGAATACATGTCTTTGCAAAGGCCGTCCTCAGGTGAAAATGTCTGTAGGATGGTGTTTGGAGGTGACATGTTGCAGTTGAGAGATATTTAGGAAAAATAGCTTGAATATCACCTGTGAAAAATATACTTAGTTCTAACTGTGAATGCTTTGATTATTTGAACAAGACCTTCAGTTGGCATAAATAATCTGAAGCTCCCTTTACTTGATTTTATAATTTTTATTTCACTTTATTTATGATGTTTATTTATCAGAATATTATACATCCTGCTTTGTATCTGAGGACTGATGAATTTTTATGTTATTTTGGGAATTCTGGGCTTTGGGAATTAGTGTTCAAATTTACTTTCATAAAATATACTAATGGGAGAGAAGCCCCCACAAAAGTTCTGATTTACTCTAACAACATAATTTTTTCCTCAGGTTGAGATGAGGCGTGGATGATTTGCTTTCTTTTTCTATATTATTACTACCTCTAGTAATACAGTATCATGTATGACTTGCTGGAAATGGACTTTTAGGAACTAAAACTTCTTTAAGCTGTGTAGTAGATACGAAGGATCAGGTTCTCAAGGATATCTACTACTCATTATTCAATAAGCCAGCTCTGCATGAATTAACATGTTGCTGCTTGCATATAAATAGCCCCCACCCATGCAAATCACACACAAATATCTGTATTGAGTTTAGGCGGCAAGGTTTTTGTGGCAGGGGCTGCAGCAGTGGTCCTGTATGATTGTCTAAGCCAAATAAAGGCTTTCAGTAGGTGGAAAAGCAGCACAGCTCCTAGTATCTGGAGAATTTCAGGTTTTGCTCATGAAGGCATTCACTGTATGTGCTGGTTGTGCACATGTATTTCCTTTGCTGGAAGAAGTTTAGGGAGATAGTTGGCCTCTACATCTTTTCTCTTTACCACCCCTGAAGGCAGTAGAAATGTTGTTTTTCAAATGTGTGTTTGTGTCTGTGTATGTATGTACATAAATTCTTTGGGGTTCTGTACAAAATATTTTATTTTGTTTACTTTTGCTTACAATGATTAGTGGGTTTAAGTACTCCATTTACCCTTTTGCTCATTCAATGACTCCCAAAACAATAAACCCACTTAGATTTTCTTTTATCCTCTTCCCAAAGGTAGGAAAACCTTTCCCAAAGGCATGAAGCATAGAATCATAGAATCATATACTCATAGAATTGTAGAGTCATAGAATGGCATGGGTTGGAAGAGACCTCAAAGATCTTCTAGTTCCATCCCTCCTGCCATGGGCACAGACACCTTCGACTACACCAGGTTGCTCAAAGCCCTGTCCAACCTGGGCTTGAAAACTTCCTGGGAGAAGGCATCCACAACTTTCCTGGGCAACTTCTGTCAGTGCCTCACCTCCCTCATAGTGAAGAACTTCTTTCTTATATACAATCTAGATCTACCCTTTTTTAGTTTTAAGACATTACCTGTTGTCCTATGACAACGTGTTCTTGTAAAAAGTCTCCCTCCAGCTTTCTTGTAGGCCTGCTTCAGGTACTGAAGAGCTGCAATAAGGATTCCCCGCAGCCTTCTCTTCTCCAGGCTGAAGAGCCCCAACTCTCTCAGCCTCTCCTCACAGGAGAGGTGTTCCATCCCACTGATCATTTTTGTGCTCCAACAGGTCCATGTCTTTCCTGTGCTGAGGGCTCCAGAGCTAGACACAGGACTCCAGGTGTGGCCCCACCAGAGCAGAGTAGAGGGGCAGAATCCCCTCCACTGAGCTGCTGGCCATGCTTCTTTTGATGCACCCCAGGGTACCGTTGACCTTCTGAGTTGTGAGTACATGTTGCCAGGTCATGTTGAGATGCTCATCTAGGTTGGTAGAAGCTTCTAGGCCTTTTGGGTACTTTTAGTTCTTTTCCCTATTCTGTCAAGAACTTCTGTTTTGCCTGCAAACATCATCACAGCTTCCTGAAGTCCTTTTCTACTCCAATGAGTAGCACACCTCCTTGATAAAATCAAGGACTTGCAACAGTCTTAGCTCCATGATGATTTTTTTTTTTCCCTTTTGCTCTTTTCAGATGCATTGTACATCTAATTTATTCAGTTCTTCTGAGGATACAGATTAGTATATTGAGTTCGTTATGACCTTCGTCACTTGTGCCATTTTTGTCATTTGGCTCCCTGATAGAAACTTCTCTTGTTTACCTGTAACCAGCTTGATATTAACCAGGGTAGCAAATTCCAGGCCAGCCACTTGTCATATGGGGCTTTCCTGGGTGACCACACTTGAAGTTCATGGGGTAAGGATGTTTTACGGAAGTGTCAGACCTAACACTAATGTGCAGAACAAGTTGTACATTTATCAGACAGCACCAGTTCCATATAATTTGTGCTATACATTTGTAAAGCAAGTTGGAAGCTCTCTGTTTTTAACTTATGTCTGTATTCTCTTTAAAACAGATGTGTAATTTATAGGTTTCATTTTTGTCTGAAGTAACATACTTCTGAAATTTCTGCAGGGTAGTTAGACGATTCACAGGAGTCTGTGTAAACAACTTGAATTAAAGGAAAATGACATAAAACCCCAAGCATTTGAACTAGGTTCCTTCAATCAAGAAAGTTTTCTGAGGTAGCCTTCTTTTGACTTGTACCACTAATTCTAAATTCTGAGTGAAGCTGTGTTTAAATCTTCTCTGTTTATCTTCCATATTTCTTTGCTTGGGCTCTAAACACCTGGCTCCCTGTTCAGACATGTGAGTTGCCTTCCAGTGTTCAGTAATCACTCAGAACTGAGATGACTGAGAGGTTTGCTGTGCTCTGTGGCTGGCATTGATCAGCACTGTATAATTGTTGATGCTGCAGTAAGCAACAACAATAGAAACAAGTAAGAAGCCTGTTTAACTCTTGTGTCTTCATTCTTTGTCTACTCATTTAATAGACGGTATAACTGTGCAATTGACTGGGCTTATGCTCTAGCTCCAAGACAGTATTCATATTGAAAGATCCATCACATGGCAGAGACATATGTGTGATCAGGTATATGCTTCTCTCTTTGGCTTTTTATGTGTAGATACCACACTTTTATCTATTTTTCATTCCTGATTCCAGTAGTCTGTGCCCAACATGCTCTATGTGGGAACCTGGTAATCTACATTTTGAGTGGTGCTGACTTCAACTATTGGCTAAGGTTTGGCGTGAAGATGTGGTTAGTACAAAAGCTATGAACTCTAAGGATTCAGGCCAGAGGTATTACTGATGTTCTGCCGTGTGATGTCACATAGATGAGTAGGATGAACGTATTTGAGAAATTACTGGTAAATATTATAGGTAATATCTTCATGTGATCCAATATTTTATATCCATGGAGTCTGCAATAATTGTTGCAAGTAGGTGAGTTGTACAAAAGATAAAGGAATAAAAACGTATTAATGAACATATATAAGTATACCTTATGTGCCCATTAGTAAGTACGCTTTTTAGTTGACAATGCAAAAACGTACATACAAGTGGTGGGCAACACTGTATGAATCTTGCACATTATTGAAATCAGAGTAGCTATCTCAATACTAGCAAATATTGTGGTACTATTATAAATTTTGGATGAGAAAGGAGTGTGACTGGAGGTCAGTTTTCCCAGACTACCTCCTTCTCTGCAGGTTATCCCATCTCACAGAGAAGCAGGAGTTCTTGCTGGAGGTCTCCAGCCTGTGATGGAGGCTGGCTCATACGTTGACATTGTCAGTGCTGAAATTCTCTTTCCCTTTCTTGTCAACTTTTGGGATACAAGAGGAGATACCCCAGCACATACTCTACTAGTACTTTAAACACAACAATTATGTTCTGGTCTGTTGTTCTGAAAGTAAAAAGGAAAACAGCTCAAGGGGTAGAAAGGCAAGCTTTCCCCTGTTCATTCTTTTAACAGCACTAGAGCAGAAAGAAACACAGCTCTGCCAAATGGGTTTAGAAAGCCAGAGGCTATAGAGACCATAGCAGGTGATAACAAAATTAGGGATTAATCATTTTTAGTATTGTATTTAGTACTGAATTTCATACATTTATAATCTTCCTCTCTTTAGTACTAGTGTCTTACCCAGTACTGGTATCCTGGCAGATATTGTAAGGAAATATATTAATTCAACTTTTCAATGTTTACAGAAAATACAAAACTGTTAAAAATGAACATATAATTGATGCAGGTTTTTTATTATTTACTGAGTTCATGGGATTCTTTTTTCTTATTTACTTTGTGACTTTATATTTTTGATAACTATGAGTCACTTAACACGCGCTTTTATTTATTTCTAGGCATATTACATTAAAGATTTTGCTCAGCCTAAGCTACAGCATATAATGGAGAAAAGAAATAAGTGTTATTGTATGTTATTTGTTTATTCCAGATTAAATAGTATTTAATATGTGTGCTTGTGTTTAGATAATAAATTCTACCACCTGGAATATATACCACATTCTGAAAAAAAGAGTAAGAGGTATTATACTACAAATTTTTAGTCTTTGCTACATAGGACAAAGCGGTTCTATTTAATGCTTTTACAAAGGCTTTAGCACCAGATTAAATTTTTATATATACTGCATAAAACCAAAATTACACTGTGAAATTTTTCAGATGATATACTGAGTCATTCCCCATTTTCAGTGGCTTGCCACAGAGAAAAAAAAATATTTTGTTTGAAATTTACACTTAGATGCTTATTGTACTTTGTTTTATTATAAAACATTTAATAGTAGATGTTTATAGTATAATATACTTTCATGTTTCTTCAGGTAAAAAGATTACATAAAACAGATATATGTGTGGACTGGACCTACTGTCCCCACCAGACTCTTGTGTGTTGAAACAAGACGGAACACCTTTATTTGAAGTATTGGTGAGGACAGAAACGTTAAGCCCAAGACTAAAGTTCATTGAATGTTTACCATGGATTCCTGTAAAAAAATGAAATAATTCTACAATGTTAACATGCACTCTTCCTAAACTGGTGTTTACATAGTGGTACTGGAGTGTACTGTAGGTACTTGTATTTCCCGGTATTCAGAAATCGCAGAATCACAGAATCATAGGGATTGGAAGGGACCTCTGGGGATCATCTAGTCCAACCCCCTGCCGAAGCAGGGTCACCAAAAGCAGACTGCACAGGACCTCATCCAGGCAGGTCTTGAATATCTCCAGAGAAGGAGAATCCACAACCTCCCTGGGCAGCCTGTTCCGGTGCTCCTTCACCCTCAGAGTAAACAAATTCTTCCTCATGTTCAAATGGAACTTCTTATGCTTCAGTTTGTGCCCATTGCCCCTTGTCCTGTTGCTGGACACCACTGAATAGAGTCTGGCCCCATCCTCCTGACACCCACCCTTCAGATATTTATAAGCATTTCTTTTTCAGGCTGAACAAGACCAGCTCCCTCAGCCTTTCCTCATAGGAGAGATGCTCCAGTCCCCTAATCGTCTTCGTAGCCCTCCTCTGGACTCTCTCCAGTAGTTCCTCGTCTTGCTTGAACAGAGGAGCACAGAACTGAATGTAGTACTCCAGATGTGGCCTCAGTAGAGCAGAGTAGATGTCTGTAAATGATTTGTTATTTCAGTCGTATCTTGTATGTGCTTTATCTCTCCTCCAGTTGATTATTGTAATTTTATTTTCCTTCTCACTTATATTTAGAAGCATCTACTCTTACGACTATTTCAGTCAAAGGCACCAAACTTTTCTCTTGACCCTCATTTTTGTTTTCTTTCAGATAAGCAATTATAAGGCATTATTGTTACAGAAGCAGAAATTTCACATCCTCACATGGTTCATTAAAGAGCTAACAATATTTTTTTTATGTATGAAGAAAAATGTTTTTAAAATAACTGAATTGTCTAGGCCGGATACAATTTATTCAGTAGAATAACTGTAGCATATGATTTTACAGACACGTTAGAAGACATAATATTTTTGAAAGTAAATGTAACCCTTTGTTATAGACATTTAATTTTTTTTAAATCGGAAAATAAGAGATCTCATTTAATTCTGCTCATCATTATATACAGCATCTTAGCAGAGGGACAAAGACACAGATAACCAAGCCTGCTACGATTAAATCTTCACTCCATTCAGTGGACTTTGCCATATATTTTTGACCTTTGATCTTTGATGTGAGAGGTACATTTGATGTAGAATGGCGGCCTTTCTTGTCAGGTGCTGCTAAAGAATTTTAAACCCAGTATTAAGGCCTGCTTTGAAAAAGATAAATGCTATTTGCTTATATTTTCAGATCTGTAGTAATCTTATGCCCATCCTATGCAACACAAGTTGAAGGCAGGCATGGATCCCAATGTGCCATGTATTTGACAATGTCCCCCTAAGTTTTAATGTATTCTTTTTGTGCTCAAGTATCGCAAGAGTATAGAAATATATGGTCTGCCCTTGTCTCACCTAACCCATACTGCTCAGTGCTCAGGAAGTCTTAGTGCACGTCAGCAGACAAGAGTTATTGACTGAATATTTATTGCATTCCTTTCATTTTGATACACTTTTTCACTCTTGTCTCCTTGTAACCATTTCCTTAAGTTCACGCAAAACCCCCATGAGCTTCAGGCAGAGGCCTCTCTTTTTTGCAAACAACACCATATTCCATCCTGAAAACTGCTGGTGTCATAAGCAAATACAAAAATCATCCAGCATCCTCCTCCTGATAACAGTATTCCTCACAAATAGTTTTGGCTTTGGTTCAGAAAGTTTGCGTTTTGTTATTGTGCCTCTTTGTTAGGTACAAGCACATAGCAATTATCTAGCTTCCTATCTTTGTCCGTTTTATTGAAAGAGACAAGTTTTTTCTACCAGAATGGAAATGCAAATATTATTATTGAAAGCAATGAATGAAAACTTTGAGGATGAAAAATTAGCTTTAGCCACTAACATTTTTGTGATATCAAATATAGGATTGTGCTCTTTCCAAATTACAGCTTTTACACCATTACACAAGTCCTTTTCAAAAAGAAAATAATTTTAAGTTTATTCATCTAAAATAAATGTGTGCCTTCATATGATCAAAGGAAAAAGTGTGTGCATTTTACTGCTGCTGTGCACATCAACACAAAATTGTGGGGAGAGCCACCAAAAGTAGGGGATATCTTAAGCTTCATAAAACCTGTACTTTTGCAGTGTTACACATATATTCCTGTACTGTCTTAGAACAGACCTGCTTCTGTACACTTTCAGTAACTGGATTTACAGGAGCTTATTTTTATCCATAGCTAGATAAAAAAAAATATATTCCCTGAATCAAAGTGAATTAAAAGGAAATGACATGCAAGGGGAGAAGGTAGCTCAGATTTCTCATCAGCTGTCTAATCATGAGAGTGACCCACAGGCAACTCAAAAGCTGCCCACAAAATTACTCAGTGCTGAAAAACAGGCATTGCTGCCAGCAAAATTTCTTTCTTATCTTGAATTCAAGTGTAGTGATTGCCACCTAAATAGGAATCGGGGCAAGGAACGCGAAGTGCAAGGCACTGCCTTAAACTGAAGCTATATCTCACTGTTCGGTAGGCTGTACATTTTTATGCAACACGCTTTACAGACACAGATAAATATATACAACTAGGATAGCTATGAGCAACAGGGCGATTCTTAGTCTAGTTTCTCTTCTCAGTTATGTCAGTCTCATTGAAGTTAATAGAGCTGCCCCAGCACAAGAGACAAAATTTTTGAGTGTGCTGGGTGGGAGAGTGGTATTTTCTCTCTCATACCACGCTACATGCACACTAAATACTGCAAACGTCCAAGTAATGAAAAGCTGCGAGATCAAAGCAGCACTGTCTCTGCAACCACCATGGCAAAACCTGATCATGGCTTAAGAGACTTCAAATATATTACGTGAAGGATGACTTTAACATTTGAACTTAAATTACACTCATAGTCCAGAAACATTATGTATGTAAAGGATGTTTTACTCTTGCTGCTGTCTACTATACTGTCAGGGACAGACGTGATCAGCTTTCAGCTACTAGGAACAAAGTCTTTATTAGCATTTTTTTCACTGAATACTCTTGTTTCCCAAAAATAAATGTATACTGGCGTGGAGGGAAGGTAAGATTCAAATTATTTCTGAAAAAATATGAAATACTCTGAACAATTTCAATTAAAAAAGCGTGCATGTTAAGAAAGCCTGAATGTTTTGACAATCTAATTTATCATTTTTAATGAAGTATAGAGTAACAAGAATACGAACAGCATCAAAAAGCTTTAAAAATAACAAAAATGAATAAAATATTTTCTTTTCTGCCTGGCAAAATACACCTTTGTACCTGGAACAAACTTTTACCTTTAGTTTCTTCCCTGAGAAAAACATCACTTAGACTAACACTTGTAGCACTGTTTAGTGATAACCTAAAATTATCCTTTGCACTCATTTGACAACTGATCTAATTGATTCACATATTCATTTGCAGAGACAGAATTATGATGATGAATAGAATGTCTTAATATATTTTAATAGTAGGTTGTTATGTATCCACATGTGATGTTTTAAAGTCTCTGTATGCATCACAAACACTGGCTGATGTGACTATACAATACATTATAAACACAATATTCCAGCTTGGCAAGAAAATCCAAAAGTAAAGAAGAAAAAAAGAATTATTAAACCATAGAAGGTGGCCTCTCCTCATCCCATCATTGTTCTTGGTTTTTTGCTAGCTAATTATTTCCTTCAAATGGGAGGCAGGGGTTTTTATAAGACACCTTTACAAATACTAGTTTATGTATGGCAAATCAGTGTGAATTTTCTTTTTTTTAATTAATCTGAAAAGTGTGAAATTCCATAAGGGATGTACTTCTGCAATAAAAAATGTTTAAAGCCCTAAGTATAGTTTTCCATAGTATCTGTGGAGGAAAAAGAAGAGATTTTTGTTTTGTGGATTTTCTTCTTTGTTTAACTTAAATAAACAGCATTGGTTGGTCTGAGACAGCAAGGTTATTGCAAATCAGTGAGACCAAGACAAGTTTCCATTCAAATCAACAGAAGACTCCTGTAGACTCATATCGACTGTTGCGTTTAAGAAAGGAGACTCAGCAAACTCAGTGTATTATCTAAGGAAAAAGGTGCAGGCATGGGCAATTTCTTTGAGGAGTGTAGGTAATGATAAAGAGAGCTACTGTAATAAGTGAAATGAAAAGGAGACACAAAAATGGTGATGTATCAGGGGAAAAAAAAAGTTTTAATTTAGATGATGGAGACTTTGTAGCTTAGATTTCAAGACTGGCTTATTTACCCATTCTGAAAACATAGGAGAAGTTTCAATAAAAAGCAAAGGTGACCATTTGCTTTTGAACTCTGATCTCCTTTGCCCTTCGTTGCAAAGAGCTGATCGCCACTTTCTAAAGCAAATTACTGCTAAAACAAGAATAATATTGGTGGGTGAGGTGGGCAGTTTGTCTTTATTGCTATGAGCATGAAATTCCTCAAAATGTTACATACATTGTACATTATATTGTTGGAAATACATGAAAAAAAAATCATTGATGTCATAGGCAAAGCCTCCGGGACCTCAGATGTCAGGTCTAGTAGACAGATTGTTCTACCTATAAATTCATCTCTCATAGAGCTGACATCTGAAGTCCCAGAGATTTTTCCATATCACTAAAGAATTTTTTTATGCTATTCCAGCAACGTAATGCATAGAATCATAGAATCATAGAAAGTTTTGGGTTGGAAGGGACCACTAGAGGTCATCTAGTCCAACCCCCACGTAGCGAGCAGGGACACCACTAACTAGATCAGGTTGCTCAGAGCCCTGTCCAACATGACCTTGAATGTTTCCATGGATGGGTCCTCCACTACCTCTCTGGGCAACCCGTTCCAGTGTTTCACAACCCTCATTGTAAAGAATTTCTTCCTTATATCTAGCCTAAACCTACCCTGTTTTAGTTTAAAACCATTACCCCTCGTCCTGTCACTGCT